>MDSY01027127.1_pt1 | contig 20095 bp, 11 predicted proteins | sample 811131 | NCBI WGS metagenome assembly MDSY01 (sample SAMN05326643, study PRJNA326480) | marine metagenome | isolation source: seawater | place: Atlantic Ocean: South West | collected 2010
TCTCCTCCTCCCTAATAATCCTTTCAACTCGAATGTTTTCTCCATTTGCTAAAAAACCAAGAGGAGACGTAGGGCCAATCCAAAAATAATTGTTTCGAATTACGAGCAAGGATTCATTTGTCTCAAGAAGTTCTTCACGAAAATGAATACTTTGTCTGATCCCATTGTTCCATCTATTAGCTTGCTTATTAGACAGTGTAAGTACTACAACATTGTCAGCTCCCTTCGCATGAATACTTTCCTCCAATCGCTCCTGAACCTCGTGGCCATTTAAAGATTGAGTGTTTTCATCTCTCTCAATGATAAAAGGGGGCTCGAAAACAGCTTTATTTCTAATGTACGTAGCATTGGAAATAATGGAAGAAGATTCGCTCGTACGAAAGATTTGTTTAAGTTGAGCGTAATAAACATTCAAGTTGCTAAAAGACATTTCAAGAAAATCTGCATCTAGTGCAGGAGAAGTATCTTGACCCACGGGAGGAAGCTGACCTACATCTCCAACAAATACAAGCTTACATTTATAGCCCTCTTTCACATAATAAATAAGGTCACTAAGTATGTCATTTTCTCCTTGTTTCCCAGAAGGAATCATTGAGGCTTCATCTATAAAAAAAATGGTGTTCCTGTGCTTGTTTTTTGCAGGACTCAATTTAACTCGTTCTTCTAATGCATTTCCTCCAAAATAAATTTCTTTATGAATCGTCTGTGCCTTTTGTTTTGCATAAACGGATAAAACTTTTGCTGCCCTACCGGTAGGCGCCGCAAGCCTAGTATTGGTTTTTGCCTTCTGCAATACCTTATTTAAAAGTGAGGTTAGTGTTGATTTACCTGTCCCCGCGTAACCTGAAAGAATAAAAACAGACAAGCCCTCACTAAAATCCTTTTCAAGGAAGGTCGCAAATAATTCAGTCGCAGAAAATTGATCTCCCGATAGTTCGAAATCACTGAAGGAAATCACATTTTCTAGGAATTTATTTTGTTTCATTTCTTTGAGAATTAGTTTAATCCAAAATTTACAATTGTGTTGGTCGCAGTAAAATTAAATATTGTAGATTTGTAACAGTTAAATTACAAGAATTGTTATGCTAAATATCGCCTTACTAATAAAAAAATATTCTGTTCCCTTTATTTTCGGCCTAATCGGTTTGGTTCTTTTGATTACCGGATTAACAAAGGACCAATCCATAGAATTTATCTTTTCGGCAATCGTTATCTTGGGAAGTGCCATCATTTCCGGGTTGAACGTTTCAGGAAAACTTTCAGCCAAAATGACGAAAATAATTGGATTTGTTTCCTTGGGCATGGCACTAGTTGTTTTGGGCTTCACATATACATCAGTTTCTGACACCGTTGAGCACAACAATAATTATAAAGCTTGTAAAGGTTTATCGATTAGAAATTTAAGAGATGTCCAAACAGCACAAAAAGCTTACTTATCTAAAAAAAGAGTTTATGCCCATGATTGGAATACCCTAGTTACCTTTATTAAGGAAGACAGTATTGCCATTCTAGACGCTGAAGGTTCTGTGCCAAGCAGAAAAATAACAGAAAAAGAAAGAGATTACTTAATTCAGTTCAATTTGTACAAAAGAGGCCAGGCCATTGACAATAAAATGACGGAGCTTGAAGCTTATTATCTTTCTCAATCCCCAGAGATCCCTGTGGAGCTTGTTGGGTTCAGAAGAGACACAATAAATGTTTCTTTTATAGAAACCACATTTTCTAAAAACAGAAGCTATGTTAAAGAAAGGAAAGACAACGGCTATGGAGAATTTACTGCTGAAAATTTAAAATACATTCCTTTTACAGACAAAAAAGAGGTTTGGAAGATTGATACAGCTTCTGTTGTTATTGGAGGAGATACACTACCAACAGTTCGGATAGCAGGTATATTGCCATTAACCCAAATCAAAGGAGCCTCAAGAAAAGAGTCTATGTTCTTCGGAAAACTAGACAATAGCGATCTTTCAGGTTCGTGGGAAGTTCAATAAAAAATGGCCGCAGCTTTACTTTTTTTCAATGAGAAAGAAATTCTCGTAAAAGACAAAAGCTCGGGATTAGACCTTTTCAAACCATACCGAGTAGATGTTTACAATAAGTTTACTGAAGACAGGATTAAACATTTAATTCAAGAGCATGTAATTCAAAAAGGTATTGATATAGAGGAAATCCTATTCAATTCTAATGAAGGCATCTTAATCCCGAATGAAATCTATAACCCAGATAAAAAAGAGGATTATTTCACCTTAAATTACCCTGAAATAGACGAAAACAAATCCATCTTTGATGAAAAAATAGATGCGATTAATGCGCATTTCATAAGCACGAGATTTAAATGGTTTGTCAATTTCTGTAAAGAAAATATGCCACAAACTCCGATGATGAATAGCTCAAAAAAGTACCTTGATAGAGTACTTGGCAATCAAAAAGAGAAAAGTGACGTGCACGTTGTTTTGAAACAAAATACATTTGATTTAATCAAGTTGCAAAATCAAAAACTGTTTTCATTCAATTGCATAGAATATACAACAGTTACAGACGTGGTCTATTTCTTAGTTGCGCACCTAGACAAGCTTCCAAAAAAAGCTACTCATGTTGTTCTTTATGGCCGAGAGGAACAGATCAAAGAGATAAAAGTCCTTTTTCAAAAAATCAAAGCGCTAAGTGGCTTACTGCTGACAACACATTCAAATAAAGAATTAATTCAGTTCCTATCGTGAAAATAATCAGAGGTTCATTAAAAGGTATGCGTTTCAAGAAAATGAAGACCTTTTCTTCGAGACCCACCACTAACTTTGCAAAAGAAGGTTTATTCAATATACTAGAAAATACAATTAACATACAAGAATTAGATGTTTTAGATCTATTTGCGGGTCTGGGAAATATTTCATTTGAGTTCATATCGAGAGGCGCACAAAAACTAACAAGTGTAGATATAAATCACCTGTCTTGTAAGTACATGAAAACCAATAGTAAAGCCTACAACCTTCAAGACATACATAGAATCGTACAAATGGATGCGTTAAAATTTATCCAGAAGGATATTGGTACTTTTGATTGCATTTTTGCAGATCCACCTTACGACTTTGAACACTACGATGAGCTCATCGAACTCGTAAATGATAAAACTCTTTTAAACAAAGGAGGGAAATTGATTGTCGAACATGGAAAACAAACCTCATTTGAGGAGGTCAAAGGTTTTCAAAAGGTAAAGACATTTGGTCATGTCTATTTTAGTTTTTTTAACTTTGAACAACATGAAGACTAAAACAGCCATTTTTCCAGGTTCTTTTGACCCTTTTACAAAAGGACATGAATATGTCGTGCGCAAAGCTCTAGATGTATTTGATGAAGTCATCATTGGTATAGGTATAAATACCAGCAAGCAATATTTATTTGACTTGGAAAAAAGAATTGTACATATTCAAGAAATCTACAAGAATGAGGACCGAGTAAAAATAAAAACCTATGAAGGTTTAACGACTGATTTTTGCTCAAAAGCTGGTGCACACCATATCGTACGAGGACTAAGAAACTCAATTGATTTTGAATACGAGAAAGCAATCGCAGAAATGAATTTTATAATGGCTCAAATTGAAACAGTGTTTTTCATGTCGCGAGATGATGTAGGCGCTATAAACGCGTCTATTGTAAGAGAGATTTACAAGTCAAATGGTTCAATTGATGCCTTTGTATCCTCCGCTCACAAACTGGTTTGATTCTTGCAAACTAATGATAAATCAATAGAATGAAATTTCTTATTTCGGTTCTTCTTATTATTCCCTTCTGGAGTTTTTCAACAACCCAAATATTTGGTACAGCTTTAAATAGTGCTGGAGAGTGGGTTTATCTATATGAAATTGAAGAATTCGTCACAAACGCTGAAAAATATGTTCAGAAGTTTAAAACCACTGAGAAAAATAGATTTTACTTCGAATTAGAGCACCAAGAAGTAAAACGGTACATGATTCGAATAAATAATTCGTATTCGGAGATTTATCTTGAACCGAATGGAGTCTATAAAATTATTTTTCCTGAAGAATCTGTTGAAGTCATTCCTTACTTTTCTGGTAGAGAAATTGAGCTGCTATTCTTAACCTTGGACACAACAGACATAAACTATAAAATTCTTGGGTTCGAGGCTTGGCTTGATGACGAAATGGCTGATCTATATCTACTCAAAGATGCAGAACCTGTAAAGTTTATAGATGGAATATTAAAATTCAAAATAGATGTTTTAGAAACATATAAAAACGATAGTTCTGACTATTTTAAGAAGCACATTAAATATGTTTTAGGAAAAACCATTGACAACATCAATTACTTTGGCAGCCCTAACGAGCTGGAAAAATTCAACTTTTATATTCGAGGCCAAGCCGTTCTTTATAGTCTTCCATCATATATGGATTATTTTCAAGACTTTTATTCTGCTGTCTTGCAAAAGCTAAACAAAAGATCAAAGCAGCTTGTGCTAGGAGGTTTGTCCACCGGAGATGGCGAAGGCTTAGTTAGGGGCTTATTAACAGACAGTATTGTTCCAAATTTGCAAATTGCTGAAATTATAGCTTTACAAATCATTAAAACCGAATATCCAAAAGGAAGCATACCGCAGAATGCCCTCATTAAAGCAACTAAATTTATTGAACTTAATTCAAGCTATGAACAAAATAAAACAATAGCCAAGAATATTAGAACACAGTTTTATTCGCTCGTGGCTGGAGATCCTATACCTACTATTTATTTGCAAGACAAGGTTACACTGGGGAACACAAATAAATACCAATACATACACTTTTTTGACCCTTCAAACCCTAAAAGTCTTGCCGAGACATTTGCTTTAAAAGCGCTCTATAAAAAGTACCAAAACGATATAGATTTTGTTAGTATTTATTTGGAATCAAAATCACCAAACGAGGCTTTTAGGCAAAGAGTGCTCAAAGAAATACCATGGCCCGTTTACAGCCTTGGTTATTATCACCCTATATGGAAAACACTGAATGTAGGTACCTTTCCCTACTACGCTCTAATCAGTAAGAATGCAACTATAGAAAGTCTACCTGCCCTTGGTCCAATTCCTAACGGATTATATGAAACAATAGATAAAACCTTCCATAAGGTCACAATTAGATAACCTAGTTACCACTATATTATTCAATTTGAGCAGTAAGCCCATTTTCTAGCAGCGCCTCACACATTGACCTAAGCCCTCTAACTGACCCGTTTTTCACCTTGCACCTGCCCTTTTGATGGACTAACCAGGCACATTGCTCTGCCTGAATCAATTCGTGGCTACAAATACGCATTAGACAGCTGATCACGTGGTCAAAAGTATTGACATCATCATTATACAACACCAAACAATGTCCTTTTCCTGTTTTTTCTAACGTCTTCTGTTTCTCTTGTATTTCAGTCCTTTCACTCATGCTAATCGTTTCGTAATTCTTCTAGTTCTTTCAGTAAGGAGTCTTTATCCGTTTCCGAAGTCAAGTAAAAGTTCAAATAGATTTCTTTATTCATCCTCGTAAATCCTATGCTTCGTTTGCTTCTTAGCAACCAATCACCAAATACACCATCAATGGTCAAATCAATTTTTACAGTATGAATGATGAATGCGTCTGGATTAAATTCTTCTACCTTCATACCGTTGGTATAGAATGACAACATAGAATTAATGGCACTTGTTTTAAATGCTTGAGATTTTATCTTCGAACTATCCTTATTAAAATGGAATACACCTACTCGATTTAGACGTTCAATTGAGTTTTTATCAAGTGAATCCGTTTTGAGGCTATAAACAATCATTTTTTCACGAGGTTCTTTCGCCTTGTCAATAATGTTGATTGTATGTTTTTGAATAGGTCTAGATTGAATAGGTCTTCTTGTGGTTGTTATAGGAAGCTCTTTTGTCAAACTAGGTTGAACAACAATATTAGTTTGCCCTTCAGTATCATTATCTACAGTTCTTTTCTGCGGAGCTCTATCCAAAGTAATTTCTTTATTTCCATCGAACAAGACAGACGAACCATTTGCCTTTAACAAATCTCTTGCTTCTTGCATGGTGATTCGTTTCCCGTTATAAAAAACGACTAAAAAGGCATCATAAATACCATTATTCACCACCTCAGTTCGCCTCAATCTCGCCTCATCAATGGTTGAAAACTTACCAGAAGAGTAACGATAAAGACCTTTTGATTCATAAAAATCTAGCTCGCGAATTTTGGATAATTCACTTCCACGAATTTTTCTATTAAATGCACCAACCTGCACAGAGTAAAACAATCCCGTAACATTTATTCCACCTACAAGTCGCCCTCCCTGAAGCTCAGGTTTAGTATTGCTGTTAATTAAGCCTTCACCTCTCTGTTCTTTTCCGGTTTCCCCATTAAAACTTGACTCTTCAGTAGTTGATAAATCTCCTCTGACTCTTATTTCTTGAGAATTCTGATTTGAATTTGCAATTGAAGAAGAAGAAGAAGAAGAAGAAGAGGAAGAAGAGGAAGAAGAAGGTTGACTAGCCTTATCTTGTTTCACAACGTTCGAAGGACTAGAACCATTCGCGGCTATAAAGCTATTGTTCCCATTTGCGATACAGTTTCCATTTCTCTCATATTCTTTACCCTTCCAAAATGCCAAACGTTCATCATTACAATAAGCTACAATAAAAGCATCACTATAACCAAATGATCTAATTTGCTTTTGTGCGGCAACTGCGGATTTACTATTATTAAAATAACCAGCCATGTAAACAATTAAACCATTGTCAAGCTTTTGGCCAGAAACTGGCGTAAACTCTCTATAAACATCTTGTCTTACAGGTCTTCTAAAAGCGCCAACCTGAACCCTAAAGTTTAATCCAGATGGATTGGCATTACCAACTTCGAATACATCACTGTTTTTTGAAACAACCTCCTGTTGTAGCAAGGTGAAATCAGATTCAAAGAGCTCATTTTCTGCATAATCTACCAAATCTAAGCTTTTAAGACTCTGCTGCAAACTTGCAGTGTTTTCCGAATCCACTTCCGTAAATTCATTACGAAGCAATGCCTCATAAACCACTAATGAATCATATGCCCCTATCCTTTTCATTACTTTATTCAGCTTGTTGCGAATCAAAGTTACTTTCCGATCATTAACGTAATTAAAGGTCGATTCGAGATCTCGCTCGGTCATTTTATTAGTGTTTTCTTTATTTTCAACATTCTTCGTGATTTGAGCATTAATTTCACTCTTTAATACGCGCTCATTTTCTGAAACTATAGCTGCATCAATCTTTGACTTGGCGTCAGATGCGCCGGACGAGTTTGAGGATTTTGCGAGACTTGAGAGATTTGAGAGGTTTGAGCTTAGGTTTATACCAGGCTTGATCTGTTCAGCCAATCGATTTGCCAAGATACGATCTTGTATATACGATTTATAATTTTTCGATTCAAGTATTGAAAGGGGGTCTTTAATTTTAGGCAAAGCGGTCTTTAGATCAAGTTCACTTGGAAGCGCCTCTGAAGAAACTGTTCTCGTATTGTTACTTGAAAAATCTGAAGATTTATTAGAAATCTTCGATTCCACAATAGAGCTGTCGTTATCCTTGATTGAAGTACTGATAGGTTCTTCGTTCAAAACCAAAGAGGTGATTGAATTGATATTTTCGGAAGAAACACCATTTCTTTTTTCAGGATCCATCTCAGGATCCTTTTGAACTTCAGCAATCTGTTTTAAAGAAGGAAAAGTATTGGATTCAGCAGAGGTTATGGCCGGGTTCAATTCATTCTGATACAAGTATTCATATTCAGCGGAAGCATTTTCAACCTCAATGTTCAGCGTTCTAAGCTTAACTTCCTCTTCAAGGTAAAGTATGGCTTGTTGTAGTTGACGGATTTGCTTAACCATTTTCTTTTGATCCTCAGTTAAGGTCTTGGCATTAGCACTCATTCTTAAAGATTCATCAAAAGACATCATCGCAGCGCGGTTATTTGCCTTCAATTGATTCAGTAGGTCGTTGGCCTCCTGAAGTTTTTGACGCTTGTCTACATAGCTCAAATATCGCTCTGAAGCAATTATAGATTCTATCTCTTCATCATTTACAGCTCTTGTTGCAACACGTAGTGCATTTATTTCAAACGATTGCATTTCTAAGAGCTCTTCCTCAATCATTAATCTTCTCGTCTTATTTGCCTCAATAAGCTTATTGAGCATATTCATTTCATTTTGGGAAGTCGCACGTTTTAATCTCTCGAGTAAATCCTGTTCTTTGATTTCAATTTCTAAAAGCTGAGCCTTTAAATTTTCAACAGTTTCAAATTGTACCCCAGGAAGAAGTGATTTTAATCTTAGGTATTTGTTTTCAATGTTCTGGCTTGTAAGCTCTAGACTCAATTCGTCTTGAAAATAAGCCAACCGTTGTGCCTGCTCTTCCCTTTTCTTTTCGACCAAAACCCTATCCTTATTGCGTTTTGGTTCTGCTTCCGAGTTCATTTCATTGATTTCAAGTTCAGCATCCAAAACCAGAGCGGTTAATAGCTTTACCGATTGACCAAATTCCGGAACCTGCTCTTTATCATTAACAAAGCGCACAGTTTCAACACGAGCATTAAATACTTCGCTTCCTGATTTAAATTCTATTGTGTTTGGATTCTCATCAAATGCATTTATTGGGACGTCAGGATTTTGATTCAAAGGATTTGTCTCATTTTTCTGATCTTCCGTAATTCTGTCACTTTTTACGATTTCATTACCTTGAATTAGAATTTCTGAATCGGAATTGGTCCTTTCCTCACGAGTGTTCGTCTCTTCAGAATTAAATGTATTTGAATTCTCGGATTGCTGATCCGTAATCTCTGCATTTAATACTTGAGACGGTATTTCTTCTTCAGCCATGACTGATTCAGAGGAAACTGCATTAGTAGAGGTTAATTCTTGTTCATTGACTAGGGATGTTTCCTGAACCGCCTCTATTTCTTGTTCAACAACAGATAATTCTTTGTTGTATTCTGTGTTCTCAGCTACCTTATTTTCATTCCTTTGGTTAGACTCCGTAATCGCCGATGTTGACTGATCTACTTTTGTAATTTGCGAGGAAGAATTTTCAGTAGATTCGATTATTTCTCTAGTTTCAGGAGATGGCGCAATGCTCTGCTTTGATTCATCAGTCAAAACTGAAGTTGCAATTTCTGTTTTAATCTCTATTTCTTCAGGATCAGTCTCGCTCCTATTATCATTCGACGTGGCAAGATCATCTTGTTGGCCAGATGAGTTATTCACCGAATTACTTTGGGTTTCTAGTACAACATCTTCTTTCGATACAACTTTGTTCGCAACGGTCAATTCAACATCCGACTCATCAAACCCTACCTCCTGAATAAGGCCTCCCTGTACAATTGATTCTTGGCTATTCGCTCTGCCCTCTTCAGAACTAAAATCAGATGTATTAAAGTCTTCCTTAGGTAAATCAGACGATGTCAAATCTTGATTTTGTTCGCTTTCATTTTGCAATGGAGCCTCTCCTTGGCCACCAAGAGTGATTTCTGGCTTATTGGCTTTAACCTCCTCACCTTCCAAAGAAACTTCAGTTAAAACTTCCCCGGTAACTATATTCGAAGAAATTTCTGACTCTAAATCATTTGAGGTTTGATCTGGTTCAGCTTCATTGACAGTATTATTATTCGCAGCAACAAGCTCAACATCCGGGGAGTTCGTTTCATTTTTCACTTCACCAACATGAGCTATTTTATCGGAAGGTTTTATAATTTCTTGTCCTAATTCTTCCACAGACCCCTCTGAAAATGTAGGTTCGGGTAATTCCGAAAACTCATTTGTAATCGAATTATTAGCTTGTGTATCGGCAGAATTTTTTATTTCTATTTCCCCCTGAATAGATGTTGGCTCTTGATTGGAGGGTATAGGATTAGATTCGGTTTCATTAATCTTTACATCAGCCACCGTTTTCGAATCCGAAGTTTCTTTTGATGAACCTACATTTTGGTTGACAGCAATATTCTCAGCGTAATTATTTGATTCTTCGGCAATTAAAGTGTTATTATTGGGGTTTGACTGATCATCTTGTTCAACCATTATATCGACTAAATCCGAAGCTGGAATTGAGCTATCGCTAATCGCCTCCGTAGCTTTTGATTCACGAGTAGTTATATCATCACTTGCAAGTACCTCCTCCTTTTGACTTGCCATCGATGTAGCCGATGAAACTTCATCTATTTCCTGTGTATCAGCATAAGCAACGGTCAAATCTTCATTGGAAGAGACAACTATATCTTTTACATATTGGACATCCTCATTAGATTCTGATTTTGAAAGGGAATTAATAATTAATTCTGAATCTTGAATTAAACGACTTACTTGATTTTCAGCAACCAAATCTTCTTGATCTCCAAATTGATTCAATGCTTTAATATGTGCATATTCGCTAGCAAGCATGAGCGTATCTTGCATAGCCTTCTTCAATGCTGAACTTCGAACCCTACTCCTTTCCTCATTCTGATTTTTCTTAAGTGTTTTGAGAGATTGACGTGCTTCCTCTTTGTCTCTTGCATAAAGTTCAGTTGAAGCATACTTGTCAACATTAATTTCAATATTCAGCTCCTCCAATTCATTCTCTAAATCATTCCCATCTGCATCTATTAGCGTTATATTAAGCAAGCCTTCTCTCGCGTAGATAAGCTGACCCTCAATTACCTCGTGTTTTTCAGTCAACGCTCGTATTTCTTTGCTAACAGAAGAAATCCTTTGATCTAGGCGGTGAAGCGAGTCCGACAGAGCATCCCAAGTTTCAATATTAGAAACATCCTTCATTTCACTTGCTAAATCAGCTTTCTCAATAGCTAAAACCTTTAGGTCAGATTCCTTAGCATCGATTTTGTTCTGAGTTTCTATTTGCGAAGATTCCATTTGCGCAAGCTCTTTACGAACCTTTGCAGCAATGGAGTTCGTTGCCACTTTTGCTTCAGCAATTATTGATTCAGAACGAAGAATTCGACTCAATGAATCTTTATTTCCTGACTCAAGCATAGCTTCAGCCTCTTTATTAAACGCAATGACATCCGAATACAACTCCTTTAGCTCAATTAAATCGCTCATCCCGTCATTGTACTCTTTCTGGTCCAGAAGTGTTGAGACTACAATTTTTCGATCAATTAGCAAATCATAAAGAATTGGGTTCAAAGAATCAACCTCCTTCTCTGTATTTATATCATTTTGTTCAATGAGAAAATCAATTTTTCGATCAACCTCATCATTCTTTGCATAGAGTTCATTAATATTTTCAATAAGCTTTATTTTCTGACGTATTTGATCTTCTATTTCAACTTCTAGGTCAATGTAAAAATCGATTCTAGTATCTATTTCATCATCACTCATTGGCTCAGCCTCCATAGCAATTACCATATCATTTGTGGCATCAATGGTTTTAGTATTTACCGTTAGCTTTTCAAATTCATGCAGCTCGATGCGCTCAATATCCACTACCATATCAGAAACCTGAATAAGGTTTTGATTGTAAGACATAGATTCCCGAGAATCTTTCATTTGATACCTTGCGTTCACCTCAAATTCAAAACCTTCAACATGTGGAGGAATATCTATAGTATCTTCAAAAACACGATCAGAACCGTCGATATTGGCCTCGATAAGATAAGCACCTGGCGCGGGAACAATAAAATAAAGTGCACCATTAGTATTCGTATTGAAAGGACCAAACTTCTCTTGTGAAAGTTGATTAGTTACATAGAAAACTGCATTGGCATTTTTAGCATCTATATTGTCCTTAAAATAAAGACTTGCAACTAAAGAAGATAAAACAGGTGCATTGAACCTTGCCTCCACGACCGAGAGTCCACCAATATCTTGATTTCGATCCGTTGTAAAAATAATATTGTCACTAGGTAAATTCGGTACAAATAAGAAATCATTTGATGTTGAGGAATAAGGAAAGTTCAGGTTCTCTACTTTCTCTGCTTGAAGTTTTTCCCGAGAAAATTTTGCACGAAATAGATCATACCCCCCCATAGAATTGTGACCTGTTGAGCTAAAATACAGATATCCTGATTTCTCATCATAAAATGGAAAGTCCTCATCCATTAATGTATTTATGTTTAGAGAAAGTCGCTGTGGCTCATCCCAGTTATTGCTTTTGTTCTTTTTCTGATAAAATATATCTTTCCTTGATTGAATATTATTAGAGTAACTCGAAAAAAATCGATATTTCATACCTCTTTTAAAAACATATTTTGGAGAAAACCCTTTTTTGGCATTATACTTTTTACCAAAATCCTCCTGGGAATAGAGTTTATAGTTTATAGAATCGAATAAATAAGCAGAAAAATAATCTTCCGTATTCCTTTGATCTTGACGAACAACCTGAATTGCTCGTGGACTTTTCAACAGCTCTTGAGCATTTTGACATCGTTGAATCTCCTCTAAGACAGGGAAATTTTGACTTTTCTTTGTCTTTTGGTTAAGGTATTTGGAATACATCTCTATTGCACTGTCAAACTTATAATCTAAATGATAAAGCCTGCCTTTGAAATAAAAAACCTCAGCAGGACATTCCGCCTGTTCTAATAGATAATTGATATATGTTTCTGATGCCTTTGGATTTTTTGTGTAAAACAAACACACTGCATAGCAGTAATTATAATCAATGTTTTTTAAATCATTTGACAACAGTTGACGGAATCCATCAATAGCCTGAGTATACTGCTCTTTCTCAAAAAAAGAGTTTGAGGATTTGACAAGTTGATTCTCCGATTGTGCAATAAGCGGTTGTATTCCTGTCAAAACAAAACAGAAAACAAGAATGAAACGATATGTTACTCGAATGCGGAACAATTTTTGATCAATATTAAACTCATAGAGTTTACGCTTTACGCTTTAAAAAGTTCATTTTATTTTCTTCACCTCGCATAAGTCTTTGCATGTTTTTGCGATGCGAAAACAAAACGATGAGGGATATAACAATCGAAAAGACAATCATTATCCTGGCGTCCTCTTGCATGAAAAAATAGCTCACAAAAGGAAACAACACAGAAGCTACGATCGCCCCGAGAGAAACGTATTTCCAGACTGAAAAGACAACTATAAAACAGCCTAAGCATATAAGAGCAGTTTCTGGATTAATCGCAATAATGATACCAAGTGTACTTGCTACACCCTTACCCCCCTTGAATTTAGCTAAAACGGGGAACACATGACCTATAATTGCACAGAAAGATGCTGTAAGTTGTAATATCAAGACTTCATCTTTAAAACCAATATACATATGAACAAGAAATAAAGGGATAGATGCTGCTGCATATCCTTTTAGAATATCCAAAGCCAAAACAATTGTGCCTGATTTATTGCCAAACACCCTGAATGTATTCGTTGCGCCTGCATTTTTACTTCCGTGTTCACGAATATCAATCCCATGAAATAGTTGACCTACCCACACAGCAGAAGGAATAGACCCCAACATATATCCAAGAAAAATCACGACTACAAATATCATATTATCTTTTCAGCACCATTATTTGAAACATCTCTCCCTCTTCAAAAATAGTAAATCCAAAATTCTTTGACTTTCTTTTATCAGGCTTTATAGACTCTAATTCTTTAAAGAGCTCCATATCGCTACTAAACATCTTCAATTCCCCATTTCGCTTGACGCGTTCGTATTTCCACCAGTTTTGACGATTCATTAATTTGTCTTCCAAAATCAATTCGAATCCCGAGTTAACATTGGGTGATGTTTTTTTCATAAAGAAAATCTGACCAGGTAATTTCTTCAAAACAGCCACATCGCCGATAGAAAAAAGAACAAGCTTAGAGTTACGAGAGCGCAGACCTGAAATGGCAGCCCCATCAGCATTCTTAGGAAGAGAATAAGATTCAAGTCTGAGGTCAGGAATTAAAAATGTAGCATTCAAAAATGAAGGCATCTTTCTTAGCTTATCCTCATCGTATTCCTTAAATATTTTTTCCCCTTTTTCCCTACCCTCTCCATAAATAGAAAACACATCTGTAAGATCATCTTGAGTCTTTCGATCAAAGGTATACTCGCTCAAAGAGTCAGAAAGAATGATCTGGCTAGCGAATTTCGAAACAATCGACTTCTGAAGTGGGATATCAACTTTTGCAGTAACTCTAATTACTGTCTTCTCCTTTTTGAGATTGTACGCAATTGAACCATACGAGGTCACAGTCACCGGAGCCAAATCAATACCTAAATCTATACTACCAGTTCCAGCGATATGACAAGACCCATCTTTTAAAGTAATGGTATTCGATGAATAAGGATTTATTGTTTTGTTAAATTCATCTGAAATTTCAAATCGCGCATTTTCATAATCGTAAAACACTTTTCCTGTAGCTTCAAACAAGTAAGCATCAGTAATAAAGTCTTTTGAAGATAAAAACGTTGGATAAATCTGTATACTATCAGGATTAGGAGCATCACGCCATAAAAAACCAACAGCTAGTTCTTCTCCCGCCTTGTTTTTTAATTCATCTGTTACAGGAACACTAACATTCTCTGCAATAATTGTATCTTCAAAATACATCCAGGATTTATCAAATGCACAATCGTGAACAATTCTTGTATATCCCTCGCAAATTACTCCTTGATTTTTGGAAGAAATATCCATAGAACCATAATACTCAAACTTATTGCTAAATTGAAAATGGATGTCTTCAGGAATCGTTGCTTTTGCAACAGTCTGAATTCTATCAAAATAGATGGATTTCACAGCTAATTTAGTAGAAATACTGTCTCGATCATAATACAAGTAGTTTCCTATCCCATTGAACTCATTTCTACCTAAAATATTTAGCGTTACATCCGTAAATTCATGCAGTTTTGTTACTCGATTCGCTACTATTCTCGCATTCTCAAAAGTATCAATGACAGCATTCTTCAAAATATTCACCTGCCTTCCTTTAGGATAAATGTATGCATCTCCTAACTCCAAAAAATCAACTTTGTAGCAATTAATTGTTTCATTTTTTAAATCATATTGCGCACTAATTGATTTAAACTGCAGTGAATCTTGCTCTGGGTCCAAGGAGAAGAAATTATTGGCAACAATCCCCGCACTACTTTCAAAATTAGTCTCTTTACCCTTATTCCTTTCAAAGTCAATACTCTCACCGTCCATCTGCCAAATAAATTTATCCATTTGACAATAAAACTTATTGCTTGGAAATTTAATACGTTTTGAACCACTAGAATTAAATATCCCTAGACGGTCTTTAAAAGACAAATGGGTTTTAAGGCCTTCAGATTGAATTGCCATTGGGTTTTCTCCATACTTTGCAAATCTATTTCGCAATGTAAAAGAAGCTGAATCAGAAAAAATATCACTCGAATTAAAATTATATGAATCCGAAACAAGCAATGCATCCATTAAATCAATTCTTCCCGATCCCACCATTCCATTCTCAGAAATTGAAATTGCACCATCCAATAAACACTCACCCTTAAACATACCAATAAAAGAATCTCGATAAGATTCAATACTTAAAATCTTTTGTCTCGGCTTAAATGACATTTTTGCCAATTCACATTTAGCTTCAGGATATTCAGTGCCGTTTTGGATTTCTTTACTAAAAAAGTTAGCCAATCCTACGGTGGAATCTGGCAAAAAGGTCAACTTTTTGGATGTTGCTGAGGCTTGAAGAAAATTTATCGTTCCCGCACCTTGAAGTCCATTATTGGAAAGTACAATTCTGTTTTGATACAAAGATTTGGTTTCATAAAATGGATATCCTTCCTCTGGAGCTTGCGTAATAAACCCAAATGAGTAATCATTCATGATCCGCAAAGACTCGGTTAAAACTGGAAAAATACCATCAGATACAAGACTACCCTTTAACCTCAAATCTTTTTCATTGAAATCATCTAAACTATCTAAAACAAAGGGGTCAAGAACATAATAAAATCGAGTACTGTCATATGCACCACCAACGATATCCTCTGCACTATACAATACACGAAGTTTCTTTTGGACATCCAAATAAGGGTAATTTGAATTGTATCGATTGCGACCGGAACGTAATGTAGAATCATCAATGTAAAGGACACCTTGAAAACCAGAAAATGAACTCGCCATATCAATGGGTTGACCACCATCATTTCGAGTTAACGGATTTACGCGCAAATATGCTTCATCTGAACTATCTATGGCGATACTGAAGGAGTCATAATCAAATAAACCGTTAATGGAATGAGCCAGAAATTTTCCCGATTGAATCCAACCAGAGACCTTCATATCTCTGTTTCCATACATTTTAATGTATGATGAATCAGGATAAAAGGAGGTGCGCTGCTTTGAAGAAAGTCCAACTTTTTCTACCTCATTGAGGTAAATTTCCTGAAGATCTATATCTATGTATGAATAGCACGGTTGACGCTTTCGCCTTTCCGAGGTTTTCATAAAATCTCTTTCTAATTCTTGTAGGTAAGCATCGTTGGCAATCTCAGAAGGTGATGCGTTTAGGACTTTTGGTCTCAAGTCACAAACAAAACTAAGCTCATCGAAATCCTTATCTCCTCTGGACGACAAGGCATAATTCAATAGCTTCTGTTCAACAACAACGACATCAGAGCTAGAAGTATAACGGATAAAACCTGAACTTGCAATATCAATTAATTGGGATTTACATTGACTTACTGATTTCCTTAGGGCACTTGCTACTTCACCAACGGGTAAGGTTGTTGACTCTTTTTCAATGCTCAAATTTGCAATCTCAGCCAGTGGATTTGTATTGCCTATACCGGCAAACCTTTGGTAAGCACGTTGGTCGAAAAAATCCCACGAATCAACAAATGCATACTTTTGTTCTTGCGCTGTCCCCACCTCATAAGTAAACATTGGGAAAGCACTATTAAGTGTCCAGGACAGAAGGGGGGCTTTGATGAAAAGTTTAAAATAGCTATCATTAAATGGTAATAGGTTGCTCCCTTTTTTATTTGCGGAAACACGCAACTCTTTTTTGGCCTCATCCCAATAGCATAAGGTATTCTTAGCGTAAAGAGAATCACCACTCGTGTAGTGCATACTCACATCAGCATCCCGGGCAATAATTTGTTCAGGGTTCATTAAAAACTTCAAGGCGCGAACTTCAAACAATGGTCTATCCTCGTAAAGTAGAACTACTTTTGCGAGATTTCCCGGCTCACCTTTTCCAATAAAATCTGCTCCCTGCAATGAAAAACCACCATCGTAATTCAATTGATCCCTCAAGCCTTCAATTTTCAACCTTTTTTCAAAAGAATTAAATATAGGACTAGACTCTCCTAATTTTAAATTAAAAAGGGTCTTGTCTTTTAGTCGACCTAGAATCGGTTCATCAAAATAAGGAGTTGTCAAGGCAACCGTGTCGACTTTCAGTATCGATTCCCGTGCGTTAAGGGTATAACCGCGGATCTTTGCGAAGGTTTCTTCTTTTGGGAAATTCACCTTTTCCCAAGTAATAGTCCCACCCCGACCATACCAGCGTCTTTTTCTCAAATCGAAATAGCCGGAGGTGTTCAGGACGACAATGCTATCAACAGGACCAGATTGGTAAACAAAGCACTTCAGATTCGTATTAGATACATGTATCTGCGGACCAGATTTCTTTACAACCCAACGCGGCGTACTCCCTTGATATACCCATTTGTGATTGCCCTCAGAATGAAAAGAAAATTCTCCGAAGAAAGCCAAAGAGAATGCAATAAACTCATGAAGAATATTATTGTCTTTTTTATCGATGCTACTATCATAAATAGTATTCCACTGTGCAACAAATGAAGAAGAAAAGGAAGATTTCTTTTGATCCATGGCAACATGAACCAATGCCATGATATCAGCCGCTAAAAAATTCTCGTCATACAAATAATTACATCGCTTTACGAGCTGCTCAAGTTCGCTAGAATTTAAACTTGACTTTAAAAGAAATGGCGTAAAATCCTTTTTCAAGAAGCGCTGAAAAGACTCAATGGGAAATGTCTTCGTCAGTTCTTTTACAAACTTTTCTTTGTCATTCGAGAAACGCTGCGCACGAAGCGTAGTTGCAAAAATAATTGTAAATAAAAGCAGAATTATTTTCATTGAGCTTATTTTTTTAAAACCAGCATACACCAACCTTCCCGCTCCTTTTCTGAAGAAAATATTAAACCTAATCCTTCAGCAGCTTCTTTAATTTCTTGCGCATCAGAGCTGAAAAAACCACTTAAATATAAGAAACCATTTGGATTTAATCCCTCCGCATAGGTAGGCATATGGTTCAATAAAATATTCTTATTGATATTGGCAAAAATAGCATCAAAACGTTGACCTTTAACAGCATCAATATCACCCAATACGGATTGAATTCGACTGCAATTGTTTACCATTGTATTTTTACTGCAGTTTTCTACCGACCATGGCTCTATATCAACAGCTAAAACGTTTTTTGCACCATTCATTTCGCAAAGAATGGCCAAAACGCCTGTCCCGGATCCCATATCCAGGACTGTTCTATTTTCAAGCGAAGTATTTAGTATCGTTGCACACATCATATAGGTAGTTTGGTGGTGTCCCGTACCAAATGACATTTTAGGTTCGATAAGAATAGTTTTCTCAAACTTACTTTCAAGGGTATGAAATGGGGCAACAATTGCTAGTTTCTTTTCTATGAATACAGGCTCAAAATTTGATTCCCACAATGCATTCCAGTTTTGATGAGGAAGCTCGTTAAAGACAAAATCAATTGTTGTTTCTGACTTTATGATTTCTAAAACATTCTCAAATTTCTCCTTTGAATATTGTGCCTTTGATACAAATGCATGAAGTATGTTTTTCTTCTCATAGAAACCTTCAAAATCAATTTCACCTAAATATGCGGTAAGTATCTCTGCCCACGGCTCAAATGGATCTAAGGATATTTCAAATTGATAATATATCATTTAAGAGCCTCTATAATAGAGCGAAATGAATCTGCATCCAATGCTGCGCCGCCAATCAAGCCACCGTCAATATTGTCACATTTAAAGAGTTCGTCAGCATTTTTCGGAGAACAGCTACCTCCATATAGAATACTAATGTTATTTGAAGTTTCCGATCGGAATAGCAAAGAAAGTTCCATCCTAATAAAGTCATGCATCTCAGCTGCCTGTTGAGGAGATGCGGTTTTACCTGTACCTATTGCCCAAATTGGTTCATACGCCACAGAGATAGATTTAATCTCGTCTTCTGAAAATTCTTTTAATAGTTGTAGCTGAGACTGTATTTTCGATTTATGCTGCTGCCCCTGTCTTTCCGATAAGGATTCACCGCAGCAATATATGACCTTAAGGCCGTTATTTAGGGCAGATTTTATTTTCTCTAAAAGAACTTGATCCTCTTCATTAAAAAGCATTCGCCTTTCGCTGTGACCCACAAGAACCCATAAGCATCCTATTGACTTTAACTGACTAGCACTGATTTCACCAGTATATGCGCCATTATCTTTGCCACTGAGGTTTTGTGCTCCTATCTCAAAGCAGCCGTTATTGCGTTCAACAAAATCTTTCAAATAAATACTTGGCGGGAAAACTAAAGTCATTTGACTATTACTAACATCTGGAACATTATTCAGTAAATCTGAATATAAGCTAAATGCAGCGCCAGCATCGAGATTCATTTTCCAATTTCCCGCAACAATTTTCTTTCGCATCAATTTTCTTTTTTGATTTGATCAAGCAATCCACTTGACGTAAATGGATTTTCCGCACCATATTCTGCGGACCCAGAATAAAGGGCTTTGTGCTCTCCTTCCTGTAAATAAAAAACTCCCGGGACTTCCATGCCCTTCTGATGAGATTCAAAAACCGTCCAAAACGCGTTAGGTTCAATTGAAACATAATCGAACTCGGCACCAATTTGTTTAAAGAAGGCTTCAATTTCAAGAGGTGAACCATCAATCGGCCATGATTCATCCATGAAAATTATTTTCAATTCAGGAATCAAGCCTGGGAATTTTTGTTTCAATGCCACAAGCTTTTTTGCTGTTTCCATACAATGCGGACAGGTTGGCGCAAAAAAGCACACCAGCTTATTACCCTCTGTTACCTTAGGGAAATATTGAGAATAAATTGATTGCTTTGATTCAA
>MDSY01089342.1_pt1 | contig 20089 bp, 23 predicted proteins | sample 811131 | NCBI WGS metagenome assembly MDSY01 (sample SAMN05326643, study PRJNA326480) | marine metagenome | isolation source: seawater | place: Atlantic Ocean: South West | collected 2010
CAATTTGGTCTAGAAGCATATGAAAAGCAGGATGGGATGATTTTTGATGAAGCGTTGCCCTATCTTCAAGAACAGATTGCTGAATGTTTTAAAGGTAATGATGCTAAGGAAGGAATTTCAGCATTTTTAGAAAAAAGAGATCCTAATTGGGATTAATTAATTATTTAAGGAAAATATTAGATGAATTTAAATTACGGATCTGAATATGAGGACTTTCGAGTAGAAGTTCAAGAATTTTGTAAAGAATGGAAAGGAGTAAATTTTAAAGATTCCTCCAAAGTTCCAATGTCTCAAGCTTTTGAATCTAGTGGAATAATTATGTCTAGGTCAAAGTGGCAATCTATTCTGATTGAAAAAGGTTATTTTGCTCGATCTGTACCGAAAGAATATGGTGGCTTTGGAGGAGATAGTGACATTATTAAAAATAGAATAGTTGCGTCAGAATTCTCAAATGCAAAAATCCCTCCAGCCATGGGAGGTCAAGGTATAGATATGCTAGTGCCTACTCTTTTAGAACTTGGAACAGAAGAGCAAAAAAAACAATATATAAAACCAACTCTTCATGGAGAAATGATTTGGTGTCAGGGATATTCAGAACCAAATGCAGGAAGTGATTTAGCCAGCTTACAAACCAAGGGTGAGCTTGTTGATGGTAATTGGGTTATTAATGGACAAAAAATTTGGACAAGTACTGCCCAATATTCTCAAATGATGTTTTGTCTTGTTAGAACAGAGCCTGATGCACAAAAACATGCTGGAATAAGTTATCTATTGGTCCCAATGGAAACGCCTGGATTAGAAATCAGGCCGCTGGTCGATATGACTTTAAAAGCAGGATTTAATGAAGTATTTTTTACAGATGTGACTATTCCAGAAAAAAATATAATAGGAAAAAGAGGTGAAGGATGGGCGGTAGCTAACGCCACTCTTGGTCATGAAAGAGGCTCTTTAACCAATCCCAATGCAACAATGAATAGAATAAATACTCTTATAGATATGATGAAGGAGGAAACTATAGATGGCATAAGGCTAATTGATATGCCGGTTCACAGAGATAAACTTGTTAGTATTCAAGCAAAGGTAATGGCTTTTCAGTCTAATTCGTTGAGAGTCTTATCCTCTAAGTTAAACAAGAGCCAAGATACAAAAATTGCTGGGATGATTCAAAAGCTAGTTGGAACAGAGCTTAGGCATGAGTTAGAAGGCTTTGCAGTAGACGTTATGGGTGAGATAGGTACATTATATGAAGATAGTCCAAATCTTAGAGATCATGGCTCTTGGCAGTTCTTATACATGTATTATTTAGGCTTAATAATCGGCGGAGGCACTAGTCAGATACAAAAGAATATTATCTCTGAGAGAGGTCTTGGAATGCCTAGAGAGCCAAAAGTTCAAGGAGTATAAAATGTATTTTGGATTATCAGAGGATCAAACTTTTTTTCAAGAAAATGTATCTAAATTTTTAGAAGATCAAGCCAATTTGGATGTAATAAGATCAATTGCAGAAGGAAATGCAGATGATGCTCAAAATGAAATTCAAAGTGGATTGGTAAATTTAGGATTAAGTTCATTGTTAATACCTGAGGAATTTAATGGACTTGGTCTTGGAATGCTTTTTGCCACAGCAGTAAGCCAAAGTCTTGGGGGTGGAGTGGGCCCTATTCCATTTACTGGTTCATATGTTATGGCACCAATAGCAATCAATTTTGGTGGAAATCAAGAACAAAAAGAAAAATATTTAAAAAGAATGGCAGAGAATGAAATTCGCTTTGGTGTTGGTTTCTCTGAATATATTGGCGCACGAGATAATGCAAATATCAAAATAAAAGATAATAAAATTAATGGCAGAGCACTCTTTGTTTTAGATGCTAGGGATTCATCACATTTAATATTTGCTGATAAGAATGGCATTATTGGAGTGGTTTCCTCTGAAGCAGAGGGAGTCGAAATAATAGGTCTAACAACGGTTGATAAAACAAGAAGTTATTCAGAAATAAAATTAACTAATGTTGATGTAGATGTCTTAGAGATGACTTTATCCAGTATTGAAGCGGTTGAAAAATCTATAGATGCTGGAAGAATAATTTTAGCTGCTGATAGTTTAGGTGCGTCCCAGACATTAATAAATAAAGCAGTTGAGTATTCCAAAGAAAGAAAACAATTTGGAAGAGTTATCGGTTCGTTTCAAGCTGTAAAACACATGTGTGCCGAGATGACAGCAGAACTTGAACCATGTTATTCACTGGTATGGCATGCAGCTCATTGCTTTGACAGTTCTCCTGAAGAAGCAAGATTAATGGCTTGTTATGCAAAATCTCATGTCTCAGAAGTGTCAAAAATGGTAGGGAAAAAAGCTACAGAAGTTCATGGAGGAATGGGCTTTACAGACCTCATGGGAGTTCACTTCTGGTTTAAAAGAATAGGTGTGAATAGACAAACCCTTGGATCACCTGAACTTGTTAGAAAAGAAGCTGCAATCATACAAAATTTTTAATAAGATTGAATAGTGACTAAACAAAAATATTTATTACATTTCTTTTTTACATTATTTTTAATTACTGCGTGCGGTAATGACGAATACGTTCCAAAAGAATATATTTCAACTAATCTCAGTCTTGAGAAAGCAAAGCTTAGTAACGAAATCTTTAATAAACTTAAAAAAGATCATTATATTAAAAACTTCGTAGAGGAGGACTTTAATAAAATATATATTGACGCCCTTCTTGAGCGGCTTGATAGTAATAAATTTTATTTTACAGCCATTGAGGTTGAATCTTTTAAGAAGAAATCACTTGATTATCAGGAAAAGAGTTTCGATATCGATTCAGCCTATATCCTTATCAACTTATATTTTAAAAGGCTGGTTGAGTTTTCTGAATTTCAAATAAAATCTCTTGGCAAAGATCCTTTTGATTTTACAAAAGATGAATATATCGATGTTTATTATGATGATAATTTATGGTCAGAAACAAATATAGAACTTAATGAGCTTTGGAGATTGCAAACTAAAAATGATCTTTTGGTTGCGCAAATTGCTACGAAGGTCACTGAAAATCCTAAAAAAGATTTAGTAAAAAGATACAAAAACAGAATTAGAAGAATTCAGCAACAAAGGGAAGAAGATATATTTTCTATTGCCATGAACACCCTCTCAAATTTATTTGACCCCCATTCTTCCTATCTTTCTCCAAGATCTGCAGAAGATTTTGATATGAACATGAGTCTAAAGCTAGACGGGATTGGTGCATTACTTGGCGTAGAAGACGATTATACAAAAATTATAAGCTTAGTTCCTGGAGGGCCAGCTGAAAAATCTGGAAAGGTCTTGCCTGAAGATAGAATCACCAGAATACGTCAAATAGATGCTGATAATTTAGAATACGTCGATGTGATTGGCTGGAGAATCGATGAAGTTGTAGACCTCATTAGGGGCGAAGCTGGAACTGATGTGGAAATAGAATTTATATCTGCAGACTCATCTGAAAATGTAAGAAAATTAGTAACATTAAAAAGAGAGGAGATTAAGCTTGAAGATAGAGCTGCAAAATCAGAAGTTTATGAAACTGATGATGGAAATAAAATAGGTATTATTGACCTGCCTTCATTCTATATTGATTTTAATGGCTATCAAAATAGAACTGAAGGTTATAAAAGTAGTAGTAACGATATCAAAGATATTTTATTGGCATTCAGTAATAACAATGTGGATGCTGTGATTCTTGATCTTAGAAATAATGGAGGTGGCGCCTTAATGGAGGCTAATAAAATTATTGGTCATTTTGTAGCATCAGGGCCTACAGTTCAAGTTAAACATAGCTCTGGCTATATTCAACCATATGGCACTAGTAAAGATATTCAGATCTGGAAAAAGCCATTAGTTGTATTAGTTAATAGGTACTCAGCCTCAGCATCGGAAATAGTTGCTGGTGCAATACAAGATTATCAAAGAGGTTTGATTATTGGGCAAAGAACATTTGGAAAAGGAACAGTTCAAGTATTAGAAGATCTTTCTATGGGGCAAATAAAGATAACTGAATCCAAGTATTATAGAGTGAATGGAACAAGCACCCAAAATAAAGGAGTTTTACCGGATATAATACTTCCATCAACATGGGATATAGAAACAGTCGGAGAAAGTTCTTATCCAACAGCACTTGAATGGGATACGGTAAGGCCATATAGGCACAAGAAATTTGCTCTTGATTTTGATAACTTAAATAATATTAAAAAATTGTATTTAGGTAGATTAAGTAATGAACCGAATTTGTCATATCTACAAAAAATAAGAGAAAGATATGATAAAAATAAAGATAAAAAATTTCTTAGCTTAAGTATGAATGTAAGAAAATCTGATAAAGAGCTAAGGAAATCTTGGCTGCTTGATATTGAGAATAATAGAAGATTCTTATTAGGTCTTGATATCTATGAGACATATAAAGATCTTGAAGATGATGATAAAGAAGAAAATAGTGCTGAAAATAAAATTAATATAGATGATGACTACCTTTTAGCTGAATCAACAAATATAGTTAATGATTATTTAAATTTAAATAAAAAAATTATCTTAAGTAAAGTGGACTAGCAATATGAAAATAATGTCATTTAATATAAATAGTATCAGGGCGCGCCCTCACCAACTCATACATATTCGAGACACGCTTGATCCAGACGTCATAGGCCTTCAGGAAACAAAGGTTAATGACCCTGATTTTCCACTAGAGGTTATTGAAGAGATTGGGTATCACCCTGAGTATTGGGGCCAAAAAGGACATTATGGAGTTGCTTTTTTAAGCAAAGAGAAGCCAATAAAAACAGTCAAGGGATTTAAAAAAGATACTCAAGAAGATCAAAAAAGATTTATTGAATGTACTTTTGCAACAAATAAATCAGAGATCACAATAATGAATGGTTACTTCCCTCAGGGTGAGAGCATTCATCATGAAAGTAAATTCCCAAAAAAAATTAAATACTACGATGATCTTAAAAAACATATTAAGAATCTGCAGAAAACTAAAGAAAACTTAATAGTTATGGGTGATTTTAATGTTGCTCCTAAGGATATAGATATTGGAATTGGCCCTTTAAATATGAAGAGATGGTTGAGAGATGGTAAAACCTCATTTCAGCCTCAAGAAAGAGAGATGTGGAATAGTATTAAAGATTTAGGATTTTTGGACTCTTGGAGAGAGAAGTTTCCAGAAGAATCGTCGATATATTCTTGGTTTGATTACAGATCAAAAATGTTTGACGACGAGCCTAAGAGAGGTCTTAGAATTGATCATATTATGATTTCTAATAACCTCAAAAAATCCATTCAAGATGTTGGTATAGACTACGACTCTCGAGCTCTTGAAAAACCATCTGATCATTGTCCGGTTTGGGTTGATTTAGATATATAGACAAGTCTTTCTTGTGAGCAAAATCATAATAAAATCCCCGCTAACTAGAGCAGAATGGATTAGTTATGATGAATTCAGATGGGATATTTTAAGAAAACCACTCAAACTATCTCATATTCCTCTTAAAGATAATTTAGAAAATATCAGTATTCATTTGATGGGAATTAATACCGAGTTTAAAATAGTTTCATGCGGTAGATTGCATTTAAATAATCCTCAAGAAGCTCAAATAAGATACATGGGAGTAGATCTTAATCTGAGAAGAATTGGATTGGGGTCAAGTATGATTAATGCACTTGAATCACAAGCAAAGATAAAGGGAGCAGAAAGAGTAGTTTTAAATGCACGATCTGAAGCTATAAAATTCTACGAATCGTTGGGGTATATAGAAACTGGGCCATTTGAATCTGATATTCAAATACCTCATAGCACAATGGAAAAAAATATTTAACTAAAATAAAGATTGCTACCTTCTGTCCTTGAAAAATTTCTTTAAAAGCTGTGAACTTTCCTCTGACAAAAGACCATGCTCAAATCTTACATTATGATTAAAGGTAACTCTATCAAATAAATTATCTATCGAGATAAGGCTTCCAGTTTTGGGCTCTAATGCAGCACAAACTATTCTATCTATTCTTGCATCTACAATAGCTTTTGCACACATATGACAGGGCTCTAACGTTGTATAAATTGTTGAATTGTTTAATCGATAATTTTTTAAAGCTTGGGAAGCATCTTTTATAGCATTGATTTCAGCATGAGATGAGACATCATTTAATTCAATTACTTTATTTTGACCCTCGCCAATAACTTCGTTATTGATAACAATGATTGCTCCTATTGGAACCTCGTTGGAATGAAAAGATTTTTTTGCTTGAATTAATGCAAGCCTCATAAAGGCTTCATCTATTTCTGAGAACATGAACTCTTAATAGAACTCTAAAAGAGCAATATCTAGCTGCGCCTCAAAGTCTTTGCCATATGCTGCAAATGCAATACTTCTGATAGTAGATTGGTTCATTTTTCTAGGCATATAAAAATTACTTTTCTTAAAGTTTGAAAAAGGTATTTCAAGAACTGACCATTCTTCGGATACATCTAACAAAATAGAATACCTATCCCAGGGAAGTCTGCCTTGGGAAGTATTAACCCATAAATAATAACCATCGCTGATTCCTCTGACCTTAACCCTAATACCTGTTAAGTCTTCTGCACTTTCAGTAATTCTTACTCGAGACTGTATAAAGCCGCCTCTATTTTTTGTACTAACTGTTCCTGCTAGCCTATAGAATCTGTCATCGCCCTCTTCAACTTCATAAAAATTTACTATGGAGATGCCGCCCATAACATTATCAGAAATAGCATCCCATCTTCCTCTTGTATTATCTAAATTATCAATAACCATAGTAAGTCCGTTGATTGAAAAAAAAATTAAGAAAAATATTTTTAATTTTATGCTCATCCTAAATTAGTATCCTTTTCTGCTGGAAACCAAGGCATCTGATGAACTCTTGCTGTTAAGATTTCATTAGGTGCCTTAATATTTAATTGGATTCCTGGATCTGAAAATTCTATATCAACAATAGCTAAACCAATATTTTTTTCTAGTCTTGGAGAGAAAAAACACCTTGAAAGCCTTCCAATTTTTTTTAATTCTGTATCGAGAACTGGCCAAAAGTTTTCGGGAACACTTCTAATTGGATCTCCATCTATCTCTAATCCAATTAATTTTTTTGTTATTCCATCTAACTTAATCTTTTTAAGAGCTTCTTTGCCAATAAAATCAATCTCCTGATCTAAATCAACCAATCTATCTAAACCAATAGTATAAGGATTATGTTCTCTGCCGAAGTCGCTCTTATATGAAAGTAAACCTCCCTCTATAGTTCTTATTGTATTTGGAGCGATTACTGCAGCATTAAATTCTTTCGCTGCCTCATAGACAATCTCAAAAAGATCATTACCTAGATCTTTATTTTGAAGATACAGCTCGTAACTTAATTCGCCACTCCATCCAGTTCTTCCAATTACCATTGGGATTTGATTAAGAGAGGTTTCTCTTGCTTTGTAGTAGCCTAAATCATCATGAATACCATTAAATAGCTTTTGTATTAATTTTCCAGCCTTCGGGCCACTAATTTGCAATGGAGAGACATCAGGTTCAATTATATTCACCTTCATATTGGAGTTTATTGCTATTCCTTGAAGCCATAAAAGCACATCACCATCTCCAGGAGATACCCAGAACTTATTTGGCTCCAGTCTTAATAAGCAAGCATCATTTATTATTCCGCCATTTTTATCTGTTAGCACAATATATTTACAGTCTCCAATCTCGCATTTAGATAAATTTCTTGGAGTGACTGTTCTAATAAATTGATAGGCATCGGGACCAGTTATCTCAACTTGTCTCTCAGCTGCAAAATCACCAAAGGTAACATCATTAACAAGACTATGATATTCACTTTCAGGACCTGAGAAACTTGTTGGTAGATACATGTTGTTATAAATAGTAAAACCTTTTGCGCCATATTTTATGGTTGAATCATAGTAGGGTGATTTTCTTACCCTTGAGCCTATTCCAATTGCTAGGGATGGCTTTAGTTCGTTATTCATATTTAAATATTCCTGATAATGATAATTGCCATTTTAAGCTTAAATTATTCGATTCGTAAATCGATTATTTGACTATTTTCACTTTCTCTTGCTTTCATATACTATTGTATAAATAGGAGAAGTTATGGGGAAAAAAAGATTCTTTGATGATAGACTTAAATATCTGTCATTTATTCAAAATACTGGTGAAAAAAGAGCTATATCAAAAGAGCTATATCCACACATAGCAAGCCTTCCTCAAAATAAAACATACCTTAGAATTTTAGATGCCGGAACTGGTGATGGCACAATAAAATCAAATTTAATTAAGAGTTTTCATAAGTATCATCCCTATACCTCCTTGCTTATTACGGGAAAGGAAATAAGTTATGAAGATCTTAAAAATACATTAGAAAAAATGCCTGATAGATTCGTTGAGCATCCAAATTTAATGGTAACTATGACTAATGTAAAATTTTCTGAGCTGGGACATATTGAAAACTCGAAAAAAATGAATGGCAAGAGCATTAAGAAGATCACCCTAATTTTAAAAGATGATAATTCTTTTGATTTTAATGATCAGATTGGTACTTTAGGTAATTTTATTAAGAAGTATTGGGGTATTGAGATAGATTCAAAAGGTAGGACTTCGTATTCAAACCCATGCTTAATAAGAATCTATAGAGGTGATCACAAGCGATATTTAGAACCCTTTATTGATAAGGATTATGATAATAATAATTACGACTTAATTATTGCATCGCAGGCATATAGGGCAATATCGAATGCAAAAACAAAGGTCAGCAATGTTATCGCACCTTTAATGAGATTGCTCAATAAATCAGGAAGGTTACTAGTTACTCATTCATGTGGAGATGATTCCGTTGAAAAAATTCTTCGAATAGCTTGGAAGGATAGAGACCCCTTTCCTACAAAAGGTAAAGATATTATTCAGTATTTGAACGATCATCCGGTTGGGGAAAATACTAGATACTCATATTCAAAACCAAAACCTTATAGTTTTAAATTTAAAAGAATTCCAGATCAAACTGTAACAGAGCTATTTGGTCACGGCATTGATGCTAAATGGGCAAACATTCTATATGTTGGGCAAATTCCAGAGAAAGACATCCAAGCAATAGAAAAAAATCAAACTCTTGTAAGAAAAATCCACAATGCGATCTCAAAAGAAGATAAAATATCATTTAGGAACGAACTTTTCTCTATAAAAAAAATTAGTTAATGAAAATATTAATAATGGGCCTTCCAGGCAGTGGTAAAACTTATTTAGCAGAAAGATTGCAACCCCTTTTAGAGGCTGCATGGTACAACGCTGATAAAGTAAGACAAATGGCTAATGACTGGGATTTTTCAGCCGAAGGTAGAATTAGACAAAGTATGCGAATGCGCAGCATTGCAGATTTTGAAAAAAAAAATAATAGAACTGTTATATGTGATTTTGTTTGTCCGACAAAAGACACACAAGATAACTTTGATCCAGATATAGTAATCTGGATGGATACTATTAAAGCTGGTCGCTTTGAAGATACTAATAAAATATTTGAAAAACCAAAAAAAGTTGATTTCTTAATAACTGAAATGAATGACGATAATCACCATAATATAGCTAAGGAATTATTAAAAAATGTTTGATTGGAAAAAGCCAACTGTTCAGATGCTTGGAAGATGGCAACCATGGCATGATGGTCATCAGGCTTTATTTAAAAGATGTGTAGCAAAAACAGGTCAAGTTGTTATTCAAGTTAGAGATGTTCAGGGTGCTTCCGGCGGAGATGGGCAAGACGATAATCCTTTTGATTGGGATGCTGTATGTAAAAATATTGAAGACGGTCTTTTAAAAGATGGTTATCAAAATGGTGTTGAGTATCAAATAATGCTTGTTCCTAACGTAGTGAATATTTCATACGGTAGAGGTGTAGGTTATTCTTTTGAAGAAGAAGTGTTTGATGAAGAAACTCACTCAATAAGTGCAACAAAAATTAGAAAAGAGCTCAGAGAAAAGGGAGATTTAGAGTAATTCTAAAAAATTTTCTGGCGGTCTTCCAATAATTGCTTTCTTTCCATTATCCAAGATAGGCCTTTCTATTATTTTAGGGAATTGAATCATCAATTCTATGATCTCTGTATCACTAAGATTAGGATTATCTAAGTTATTATCCTTAAAGTCTTTCTCATTTCTTCTTAACAATTCTCTTGGTGAGATTTCTAGTTTAGCTAATAGCTTTTTTATTTGATCTTTTTCCAACTTTTCGGTTAAGTATAAGAATGTTTCATAAGTGATATCTCTTAGATTTAAAACCTCTAATGCTTTTCTGGATTTGCTGCACCTAGGATTGTGATAAACAATAAAATTGCTCATCTTATTTAAACTGTTCGAGCATCTTTTGCATCTGGATATGAATGACATTTACTGCCTGAAGAGGCCTAATCATGACTTTGAATTCAGAAATCTTTCCTTCTTCATTAAAACTTATAATATCAACACCATTGATGTACTTGCCATCTATTTGTGTTTCAAACTCAAGAATAGCCTGATTACCATCTAAAACTTCTTTTGTGTAATGAAAGCTTGATTCCTTTAATGTTCCATCAGCCTTATCCTCATCGCCACCAAAAGTATTTCCAGCAGCCATTAAATAAAGCTTAGCGAGATCTTTTCCTTTTTGCGGAGTGAAGACTACTGGAGAGAAAAAAACAACATCATTATCCAATAGCTCATCATAACCACCTGGAAAATTTCCAGCTATAAGATCATGCCATTTTTTTATATTTTCTTTAATCATTAACTCTCAATTTTAAAAACTAATCCCGCATTGGCTTCGAGTCTTGTTATTAGCTTCTCACCCATTGATGAGGCTGGTGTATAAATGCCTCCAAGAAGTTCAGGGCATTCATTTACTAAACAAATTGCACTTTCAGCTATCATCTTTGAAGTCGAACCATAACCAGGATCCATATCGCCCACTACAGATCCGCTAATGGTTGTTGCATCAATATCTGCGCAAAATAAAATATCATAACTACCATTTTCTCTTGATTCTCTTGATGGTCCCTCTCCTGGCTTAGGAGCATTATCACCAGACATAGAGTTTGTTGATCCTAACTGTTCAGCTAATGCCTTCCCTTCATCGCCCGGCCCTGAGACCCACATCTCATTATATGAAAAATCTTCTCCATACCTATGTCCCATTAATGCATTTGAACGATGAACGTTTTTGGTATTAATAGGTGCCATGAAAAATGGGGCCACCCAAGTTTCTAATTTTTCATCATAAACAGGTTTAGAATCCTGAGCCTGTTCAGGACCAGTAAAACCATCAGATAACGAAAATGGATTAATTAAAACTGAAAAAAGTTCAGGTTTTATTTTTAACGAGGACATTGTTGCCGCTAATGATGCAGCAGTCCCACCTGAAAATTCTCCTTTCATGACTCTTACTCTTCCACGAACGTTTGAAGCTGGCTTACCAAACTCTTTAATGGCTTCATTTTGAACAAATAAAACTCCAAGATCAAATGGGATACTGTCGAACCCACATGAAAATACTATTCTGGCCCCAGATTTTTGAGCTGCTTTATTATGCTGATTTATTTTCTCATGCATCCATCCTGGCTCACCACAAAGGTCGACATAATCTGTACCTGAAGTGACGCATGCGGAGATAATATTGTCTCCATATAGCTGATAAGGGCCAGTAGTAGTAAGAACACATTTGGTTTGACTTACCATCTTATTAATACTTTCAATATCATCACTATCAACTTGAATGATTGATATATTATCTGAAACACCCTTTTTAGCTTTTACTGCTTCCAATTTCTCTAGATTCCTGCCAGCCATAGCCCATGAAATAGTTTCATCCATCCCATATTTAGAGACCATATATTCAACGACAAGTTTCCCTGTAAAACCTGAAGCTCCGTATATAACAAAATCAAATTTTTTTGAATCGTTCATAATTATTTTCCTTAATTAATTAATATTTATATATCTAGTTAAATGATTTTTAACAAGTTATTAAAATATATTTATTCTTGCCCTACCTTATATCCCAAAATCATACAGCAAGGACAAATCTTGCTCAAATCTATAATATGCTTGAAGATAAAATTAGAGTAATATTAAGTTTATATATTAGGGAGGAATCAAATGTTAGGTAAAGTTAAAGAGTTCTTTAGGGTCCTTGGTGAATTCAAATATATTATTCCAACTATTAGATATAAGTTCCCTCTCCCTGACGATGCAGCTTCTCTGGCTCATAGTTTTCAAGATAGTGTTTTAGAGCATGGGGAAAGAAATTTCTTAATTTTTGAAGATGATGAATTGTCTTATAAAGAAACAAATGAATCTGCAAATGTTCTAGCAAGTTTCCTTGTTCAAGAAGGTGTTAAACATCAAGATCGTGTAGTTCTGTTTATGCAAAATAGAACAGACTATGTTGTTACTTTATTAGCATTAAATAAAATTGGAGCGATAGGAGTTCTTATAAATAACAGCCTAACAGGTGACCCATTAGTTCATTGTATTAATAGTTCTGATTCAAAAAAATGTATTGTTGGAGAGGAGCTTACAAAAGAGCTATCAGATGTTTTGGGTGATATTAATATTAAAGATAGAAAAGATATCTACTGGGTAGAGGACTCTAAGAATACTCATACGCCTGAATGGGCAACGAGTTTAAAAGACAGTCTCGATTACTCTAAAAATGAAAATCTTATTGAAACTGACATGGTCACTTCTAAAGATACTGCTTTTTATATCTTTACTTCAGGTACCACTGGTGTTCCAAAAGCTGCTATTTTTCCTAATGCAAAAATTATTGCCGCTTCAGTAAATATCTGTTTTACAGGCTACAGAATGACTCATGAAGATCGTTTGTATAATTGTCTTCCTTTGTATCACTCAACAGGTCTAATGCTTGGCTTAAGTGCTGTTATACAAGCTGGTGCATCAATATTTGTAAAAAGAAAATTTTCTGCTTCTTCTTTCTGGAAAGAGGTTCAAAAATATCAAACAACTACATTTATATATGTTGGTGAGTTATGTAGGTATCTTAGTTTTCAAGAACCTTGTGAAGAAGAGCAAAACAACCCAATAAGAGCAATGGTTGGTAATGGATTGAGGCCAGATTTATGGGATTGTTTTAGAGATAGATTTGAGGTTGAGAGAATTTGTGAAATATATGGAGCAAGTGAAGGAGCCTGTATGTTTATGAATGGCTTAAATAAAGATAAGACCATTGGGATGACAAATGCTGATGTTGTGCTGCTCAAATATGATGTTGCTGATGATGAGTTAATCAAAAATGATGATGGATTTTGTATAGAGGCAGAAAATGAATCTCCTGGTCTTCTGGCTGTAAAAATATCTCCTGATTCGCCGTATAACGGGTATACAGATAAAAAAGAATCAGAGAAGAAAATTTTGCGAGATGTTCTAGAAAAGGGTGATGCTTGGTTTAACAGCGGTGACTTAATTAAGAAAATGGATGTTGGATTTTCTCTTGGTCAGAAACACTATCAATTTGTAGATAGAATTGGTGATACCTTTAGGTGGAAGTCTGAAAATGTTTCTACCAATGAAGTTGCAGAAATAATAAATCAATATAGCCAAGTTAATATGGCCAATGTATACGGAGTTCAGATTCCTAATTCAGAGGGAAGAGCTGGTATGGTTGCATTTAATTGTGATTTAGAAAAGTTTGATTGGGATAATTTTGCAGGATTTATTGGTGATAAATTACCAAGCTATGCTCGACCAGTTTTTGTAAGAATAATTGAAGAATTAGAAACAACAGGAACATTTAAACTCAAAAAGAACGAATTAAGGGATGAGGCTTATCATTTAGATAAGGTAAATAATGACATCGTTTATATAAAAAACCCTGGAAGTAACACATACATTAAATTAGATGATGAGACTTATCAAAATATAGTTAGCGGTTCTATTTCTTTTTAATTTACTTTAAATCGCTATCGATCAAAACAGCTATCAAAAGTGCTGGCTCATTTCCATTATTTACCCAAGCATGATTCGTACCTCTTTGAACCACAACGTCAAAAGGTAATAATGTGACCTCATCTTCATCAAGTATTAAGGTGACATCTCCCTTGAGTAAAATAATATAATCTATGGTCTCTGTTTTATGCATCGCAGGATGCTTTGAAGTATCGACTCTATGGTGATCTGCTCCAATTTTTTTAAATGCATCTGCTGCAATCTCCTGCATTATCTCCATAGGTATACCTTCAGGTGTTGGGTTAATTTGAAAGTATCTAAACTTTGTACCTCCCTTAGGAGGAGATAAAACAATATCTTGATCAGCTCTATCAGAAGCATCTAAAGTATCTATTGATTTTCCATCTGTATTCCATAACTCAAATAAGCCACCAACATCTTCACCTATGGATCTAGATGGAGGCCCATCCATGCTTATAATAGACTTACCTTCTGCATTATGACCTGTGATGATTCTTCTCATTAATGTCTCCTAGTAATATTGAAATTAGTTTATTGGCTTATCAAGCTTCCAAGATAAATTTTAGTGCTTATTTATTTTTCCATTCAGGTGCTCGCTTTTCTATAAAAGCATTTATTCCCTCTTTAGCATCTTCTTGAAGCATATTATCTGCCATAACTTGAGAGGTATAATTATATGCAGCTGAGAGATCTAGTTCTAGTTGTTTATAAAAAGCTTCTTTTCCAATTGCTACTGTCATAGATGATTTACTAGAAATTTTTTTTGCTAAATTTAATGTTTCATTTTGAACTTGCTCATCTGAAACACTTCTATTAATTAAGCCAATTTCTTTAGCTTTTACAGCATCGATGAAATCTCCAGTTAAAAGCATTTCCATGGCATTCTTGTTTTTTACATTTCTTGAAAGAGCAACCATTGGAGTTGAGCAAAATAGTCCTAGATTAACTCCTGGAGTAGCAAATTTAGATGAGTTCGAAGCTATAGCAAGATCACAACTAGCTACCAGCTGACAGCCAGCAGCAGTAGCTGTACCATTTATTTCAGCTATAACTGGTTTGTGACAATTAACAATTGCTTTCATAAGAACTGAACATATATCAAATAGTTTTATAAAATAATGTCTTCCATCATCATTGCTATCTCTAGCAGCAGACATTTCTTTCAAGTCATGTCCTGCGCAAAATACAGGACCGTGAGCAGAGATAATGATTACTTTAGTGTCTTGATCTATTGATGCCTGATTGATTGCGATGGTAAGCATGTTCATCAAAGATTCAGATAAGGCATTCCTATTCTGAGGATTGTTCATTGTTAGGTATAAAATACCTTCTTCTTTTTTTTCAACAATTAATATATCGCTGGAATTTTTATCTGACATAACTCTATTTAAATCTAATTTTGATTGCTAGTCCAATATGGTTTTGCTAATTCTATTTTGGGACATCTGTTCATAACTACCTTGAGCCCAGCATCTTCTGCTATTTTGGCCGCTGTATTGTTGATAATTTCAAGTTGCATCCAAATAACCTTAGCACCAATTTTAATTGCCTCTTCTGTTATGCCTAAAACAGCTGCTGGGGCTCTAAAAATATCAACCATATCTACAAAGCCTTCTATTGAATCTAGATTCTCATAGCAGTGTTGACCTAAAATAAGATTGCCTTTTTCATTTGGATTCACAGGAAAGACCTGATAGCCATGATCGAGGAGCGTCTGCATAACTACAAAACTATCTCTTTTGGGGTTTGCACTGGCGCCAACAAGAGCAATAGCATTAACCTCTTCAAGAATCTCTTTTAAAAAATTATTAGAGTAGCTATTCATTATTACTCAGTTGTTATATTCTCAGGGTGCTCAGCTTGCAGAAGAACTTCTTCAGGTAATACAAATGCACCTCTGTTTAGGTTCCATACTTTACAAGCTTGGTTAATATTCAAATCGTCATAAAAATGATAAAAGTATCCACTCCTTTTACTGCTTGAATTTACTGATTCTAGTTTTAGCTTATTCTTTAATTGATCATAAGCTAATTGGATAAGAATAACTTCTTCAAATTTAGAGAAGTAAAGTGATAAAGTTCCAGCTAATTGTTTTGAAGAAGAAAGGTGGACAAAACCATCTTTTTTATCTAATTCAGTAATAATAAATCCTTTACTGGATGCGAGTTTCCATTCTTCAGATGTTAATACTTTGTATAGATTATTCACTTTTAGCTAATTCAAGATTACGCTTTTCTGCTGCCTCCCAGTCTTTTGGCAAGACACGAGCAACAATTAAAAAACTTATAATTGAAGGAATAAAAATACAAAAAGTTAAAGACATTGCGTAACGCATTGATTCTAAATCATTATAATTTTCTTTAAAGACGTCGATCATCCATCCTGCAAAAGTTGGGCCCCCGCCTAATGCAATCATGTTTAGAACAAAGAAAAATAGCGCAGTAGACATAGCTCTCATATTGATAGGAGCTAAAGTTTGTGCAATTGCAAAGCTCGGTCCTAGATATATGCCGACAAAAAGTAAAAATAATGTAGAGAGGATAAGATTTACTTCTATTGATGATACCCAAAAGCTGCCAATACCTATTGGCAAACAAAGACTGATTGCGATTGCCGGAACCCAGCCGTAAGCACGAATATCTCTCTTACCCCATGAATCAGCTAGCCTGGCTCCAAAAAAAGCACCACCGGCATAGGCTGTCCCATTGATAATGCCTAAAAGAATTATAAGATGTTGAAAATCAAAACTAGGATCTAAAGCTATTAGGTATTTAGTGTGAAAAGTTGAAAGAGCATAAGAAGCAAAAGAACCAAAGGCTATTCCTAGACACATGGCCCACCAGGCTGGTATGTTAAGTAAAGTTCTTAATGACTCCACAAATGGTGGTTTAACCATTTCTGTTTGATCATCAAACTCCATAGCACCACGAATAGGCTCACGAAGAACCAACTTAACTACAACAGCAAGCCCCACTCCAGTAACACCTAGAAATATAAATATTTTTCTCCAATCAACAACTGTGGCTTCACCTTGAGACGGTCCTATAATCCATGCCGTAACAAAATAAGCTGCCATTATTCCGAACGGAATCCCCATTGAATAAACGCCTAGGGCTCCAGCTCTTTCTTCTTTGGGATACATATCTGAAATAATCGAATGAGATGGCGGACTTCCACCTGCCTCACCAATACCTACCCCCATTCTTGCAAGACCTATCTGCATGAAATTTCCTGCAAACCCTGTTAAAGCCGTAAAGCCACTCCACGTGGCAAGAGCTATTGATACTATATTTACTCTGCTATAACGGTCGGCTAACCAAGCAATAGGAATTGCAACTACTGTATAAAAAAAAGCAAAAAGGAGTCCGCTTAATAAACCTAATTGTGTATTTGTAAGTCCTAAATCTTGTTGGATAAAAGGGGCTAAAATGCCTAAAATTTGACGATCGACAAAATTAAATCCATAAACAATGGTGAGCAGTATTAGTGCAAATGTTCGATAGTTCTTACTAGTTACTTTTTGATTATTCATGTAATTTTCCTACTATTAAATAAAAATTGTATCACCTCTTAAGCTGCCTATAGAGTTCTCTTAATAATTATTTGTGAGGGGTAACTAAATATTTTTTACCTGTTGCTTGCTTGGCATAAGATTTAATCATTTCAGGTTGCAACATCTCCTCAAAAGAAATTTCTGCAGCATACTGACTTGCAAAAGTTGTTGTAATTTCTGTAGCTACTCTTTGTCTCATTTGTTGAAATTTTTCCATGCCTATCTTTCCAATCATAGGAGTAAGTAACCAACCACCTAGTCCCCATGACATTCCAAATGCTCTTTTTAAAATTGTTGGGGATTGATCCAATCCACCGTATATATAAACTTGTTTATATGTATCTGAACCGTATCTACTATATTCTTTAGCAGTCTTGTTAGCAGCTATTTCCATTGCAGATAGAATTTGTCCAGGGAGCTCTCCATTATTACCTCCGCCTGTTGCGTCAAAACCTAAAGTTGCTCCAGTAGCTACCAAGGCTAAAATTAAATCTTCTTTAAAACTTGCTTCGCTTGTATTACAAACATACTCAGCGCCTAAATTTTTAAGTATCTCTACTTGCTCTGATGATCTAACAATATTTACTAGAGGTATAGAGTCATCTTTGCATATTTTTACAAGCATCTGCCCAAGGTTAGAAGCTGCAGCTGTATGAACTAAAGCTGTATGATTTTCCATTTTCATAGTTTCTACAAAAGATAATGCTGTTAAAGGATTAACAAACGAAGAAGCCGCCTCTGATGATGATGTACCATCATTCATTACCAAACAACTCATTGCTGGAACACATCTATATTCAGAGTACATAGAGCCACCTGCTAAGCCTACTGTTTTTCCAATCAGATGTTTAGCATTAGCTCCTGCAGCCTCAACGACTCCTGCGCCTTCATTACCGACCTGCATGGATTTATCTAACCTAGGTTTCATTGAGCCCATTAAAGCGGGATGCACTCTCATACTTGTAACAGTTTCATCGCCAGAGCCTGAAACACTCATACTTTCAAGATCAGCTGCAAAACTTAAAAGAAGACCAAGATCAGATGGATTGATTGGTGCTGCTTCAACCCTAATGAGAACCTCATCGTCAGATGGTATTGGCTTTTCTGCTATTGCAATAGATATTTCTATATTACCTTCACTTGTAACCGTTGATCTTATTTCTTTTGAAGTATTATCTGACATGCTTATTTTCCTTATTTTAAATTATTTGCTAAGAATACATTAGTATTGCACGGTATCATATGATCTTTAGGATGATTTAAACAAGTAGACAATATAATCATACTGGTATATAAATGCATACTATGAATCAATGTACAGATCCTATTACTAACTCTTTAAAGCTTGTTGGTGGAAAATGGAAAATTTCAATAATTTATAATTTAAGAAAAGGGCCTACTAGGTTTGGAGAATTAAAAAGAATCTTATCGCCTATTACTCAACAAATGCTAACTAAGCAGCTTCGTGAAATGGAAAGGGATCAATTAATCATTAGAAAGGTTTTTGAGGTGGTACCGCCCAAAGTTGAATATTCTCTCACTAAATTCGGTTTATCTTTAAGTCCTGTTCTGGACTCATGGTGTAAATGGGGAACTGAAAATCAAAAATTGATGGAAAAAATTTCTACCAATCAACAATAAATCATAGAGATTTTATTTTATACCAGTTAGAACAAGCGTCCCTTCCCAACCATCATATTTATTTGAGTGCCAAGCTTTAACTTCATTTAACCCAGCTGATTCAAAAATTTTCACCCAACCAGACTTTTTTAACATCAGCATTGGCGTTCCTACTTTCTCTTGCCAAGAATGAGAATCAGTATTCTCATAATAGAGATCTATTCCTACAATAAGCCGACCATTTTTATTTAACCAAGAATCTGAAATTCTTTTAATAATATTTGCAGGATCTTCCAGATAATAAAGAACTTCCATAGAATGAATTAAATCATATTTATATTCTGAGTTAAGTGAGTTTATATCAGCATGAATATATTCCTCATCAAAGCCTCTTAATTTGGCATTTGCAATCATCTGAGCAGCTCCGTCAATTCCAACTGCTTTAATGCATAAGTCTTGAGTGGCTACTTTTCGAACAACCCATCCACTTCCACAACCTAAATCTAGAAAACTAAATTTTTTACCAATATTGGATCTTTCTTTTAGAGCATAGTTAATCATTTCATCAACAGGGATAGCATGGCCTTTTTCCATACCAATATCTTTACCGTTTTCGGCCCATTCATCAAAAACATATGTAGGATGACGCATTTTCATCGTACTACTCCCACTCAATGTACTCTGAAGAATAAAGTTCTAATAAAAGCTACAGAGCTTTGAATCAAATAAAGCAATAAACAGACAATATAGATTTGAGAGGGTTCATAAAAATTTCTGGTTATCATTAATAGTGAAAAAATGAATATGGTTGATAAAATTCCTGTTTGAAATAGATAGAGTTTAATTGGAAAAATATCTTCATGCCCTAACCTTCTCAATTGAATCATCCTTCTGGGGAATACTATCAATCCTATTACCGAA
>MDSY01145368.1_pt1 | contig 20088 bp, 19 predicted proteins | sample 811131 | NCBI WGS metagenome assembly MDSY01 (sample SAMN05326643, study PRJNA326480) | marine metagenome | isolation source: seawater | place: Atlantic Ocean: South West | collected 2010
CAATGGCGCCTCAGCAACGGGTATTTATTCGGTCGCTTTTTATGCCCTCGAAGCCATGTGGATTGTCGCAAGAGGCTTGGCCCCCGTGGTCCATGCGCGCACTGCCAACAACTCCGATCGCAATCAGAGAATTCGAGAAACACGGGGCATGCTCGGATTAGCGGTATTGACCACCATTCCATTGGCATGTTCCGCCGCATTGATTCCCGACTCCTGGTATGCCCATATCGTGGGTTTTGGCGGAATTCAGCCTGTTGTTTTGCGGCTTTTACCAGCGGCTATTGCCGGAGCTATGGCCTCCATTCTTGCCCACCACCTTTCAGGAATTGGACAACACAAGTGGAATGCCTATTCTTCCGGTTTAGGACTTTTCGTCCTGAGTCTTGGTGCCTGGCAGTGGATTCCCACTCATGGAATCCATGGCGCTGCCTATGCCGCATCTGTGGCCGCTGTTATGCAAACTATCTGCCTGGTCTTTGCTTGGAGTGACTGCGAACAGTCCCCCTGGCTCAATTTATGGCCTCGATGGAGCGAAATTCGCTCGAGTGTTGTGCGTTCAGAGGAGATCCAGTAAGTCCCGAACAACCGGAGGCCGGCTCGATTCAAATCCCTCTGCACTTTGCACGCCTCCCAAACGGCCCATCGCAGCATCGCGACTTTTCAGGTGCTGTAGAAACTCAGGCGAACTGATCGGAGTGGCAGGCTCCTCCTCAGACCCAGAATAGAACTGGGTCTTATAGGCCCCAATTGCAGCGTATTTAACGGTTTCAAAACCCGATATGTCCACAATGAAATCAGGGGTACGCCAGCGATCTTGGATGTAACAATGCAACGAAGGCGGGCGCCACGGCGCTTGTAATTCACCGCTCTTCTGATCAACCGTTTCAATTTTGAGCAGTCCACTTAAAAAACAAGCACGCTCCAACAAAGAACTCGCCCTAGCGTGATCCGGGTGCCGATCCGACTTGGCATTCGCCAAAACAAGTTGAGGCCTCAAACGTCGGAGCACTTCGATCACCTTCATGAGAGCCGGCTGATCAATTTCGAAAAAGCCATCTCCCAAATTCAAATTCTCACGATGCATAACTCCGAGAACTTCAGCAGCAGCAGCAGCCTCCAAGTCACGGGTCTCTCCCGTTCCACGGGTACCCAATTCTCCTCGGGTCAAATCGACCAAAGCAACGCGCTTTCCATTGGCCACCATCGACGCGATCGTTCCTCCTGCGGCCAACTCCACATCATCTGGATGGGCACCAAAAGCACAGACATCCATCGGATCCAATTGAGCTTGCGTCATGACGACAAAGTTAGGGTTTAACAAAAATCTCAATACCCATTGCAGTGAACAAGTTTTAGATGCATCTTGTTGACCCAATATGAGTTCATTATCCTCCAGTCGTTCCTCGCAAGCAATCGTAATTGGCGCAGGGTTTTCGGGCATTGCAGCGGCAACAGAATTGGCTTCACAAGGGGTCGATGTAGTGGTGCTTGAACGGCACAACCACCCTGGTGGAAGGGCCCGTGTTTTTCAAGAAGCCGGATTCACGTTTGATATGGGACCCAGCTGGTACTGGATGCCCGACGTATTTGAGGCCTATTTCGAGAAATTTGGAAGCCATGTCAACGAAGAGCTCGACTTGGTGCGCCTCGACCCTTCTTACAAAGTGTGGTTCACAGGAGAATCATTGGATGTCCCCGCAGCGTTTGAATCCATGCAGGTCGCCTTCGAATCTATGGAAAAAGGGGCGGGCCAGAGGCTCGCTGATTTCATGGCGGAGGCCAAAATCAAGTATGACATTGGAATGAGTGAATTTGTGTGGAAGCCAGCGCACAATGTCTTGGAATTTGCTGATTGGAAAACCGTGAAACAAGCGACACACTTGTCTCTATTCACCTCGTTTAGCAAGCATGCCAGGCGGTATTTCACTGATCCACGTTTGCTTCAGATTATTGAATTTCCTGTTTTGTTTTTAGGCGCGAAACCAGAGAAAACACCTGCTCTCTACAGCCTTATGAATTATGCCGACACGATGCTCGGTACATGGTATCCTATGGGCGGGATGCATGAAATTGTCCGCGCTTTGGTTCGCGTAGCCGAGCGTAATGGAGTTCAATTTCATTACGAGCAAGATGTCGCCTCCATCGATGCCAATCAAGGCAAAGTCTGCGGTGTGACGCTCCGTGATGGAACCAAATGGAAAGCCGAAACCATCATCGCTGCGGCTGACTACCACCATGTGGAACAGCATCTCCTACCCGCTGCATTCAGACGATACGATGCGACGTATTGGGATAACCGCGTGATGTCTCCGAGCTCCCTTCTTTTTTATGTGGGTGTGGACATTCGAGTTCCACAGTTGAAGCATCACAATTTGTTTTTCGACACGCCATTCGGCCCGCATGCGTCCACCATTTATGATGACCCTGCTTGGCCAGAAGATCCGCTTTTTTATATCAGCGCTCCTTCAAAAACAGATTCCGGAGTGGCCCCTGAAGGACACGAAAATCTATTTTTCTTGATTCCATTGGCCCCAGGGCTTTCTGAAGAGGAAGGTCAACGAGAATTCTATTTTAACCACTTATGCGACAGATTAGAAAGCCACATCGGTTTGGATATTCGACCGCATATTGTGTTTAAGCGCAGTTATGCCCATGCCGAATTTCAAGAGGATTACCGGGCTTTCAAAGGCAATGCTTATGGCTTAGCCAACACATTAAAACAAACCGCATTTTGGAAACCCAAAATGAAAAGCAAACTTCCAGGCTTGTTTTTCACCGGTCAACTGACCACCCCTGGTCCAGGCGTACCCCCAAGTTTGATTAGCGGAGAAGTCGCCGGTAGAGAAGCCAAATCATGGCTTGAAGTCGGGAATTGAACCTATTGACCCTTTCTCAAGTTAGTACCCAATGGACGCCATCGCCTTATATGACCGTGTATGCTACGAATGCAGTGTGCAAACTACAAAAGCCTATAGCACCTCATTTTCGCTGGGAATTCGGTTTCTTGGCAAACCTTTAAGAACACCAGTTTATGCCATTTATGGTTTTGTTCGGTTTGCAGATGAGATTGTGGATTCATTTCATGATCACGACAAGAAGGATCTATTTGAACGATTCAAAGCAGATACGTACGCTGCCATTGATGAAGGCATTAGCCTCAATCCTATTCTTCACGCATTTCAACGCGTATTCCACCAGTATCAAATTGACCGGGAACACGTGGATTTGTTTCTACGCAGCATGGAATGGGATTTGAAACGGAATGACTATGACCGGCAAGGGTTTGAAGACTATGTCGTTGGTTCAGCTGAAGTGGTTGGCCTGATGTGTCTCCGTGTTTTTGTGGATGGAGATGACACAAGGTATCAAGAGTTATTACCGAGTGCGAGGAGGTTGGGTGCGGCTTTCCAAAAAATCAATTTCTTGCGCGATCTAAAGGATGATTTTGAAGAGAAAGGGCGAACGTATTTCCCAGGTCTTGACATGACTCAATTTACAGAGACCACTAAAAAGTCGATTGAAAGTGAAATTGAAAGCGACTTCAAAGCCGCTCACATTGGCATCCTACAGCTACCCCGCTCAAGTCGATTAGGCGTCCATGTGGCCTATATCTATTACTTGCGGTTGTTCGAGAAAATACGTCAACTGCCGAGCGAGCGAATCATGGAGGAGCGCATCCGCATTCCGAATGGAAGAAAGCTGACCCTGCTGTTTAGCTCATACGTCCGGCACCAATTGAATCTGCTCTGATCATGAAATGGTATTTGGCCTGTTGTCTCGCTTTTTTCGGGGTCCTTCCCTCGATGCAATCGCAAACAAGTTCCGCTCCAAAAATTGGTGGCCGATTGGACGTTTGGAAAGCATACCGGGTGGCTTCCGAAAACAAAGAATTGGGCGATTCTCTGTCCGTTTTTGAAGATGCTGCAACAGCCTATTCTGCAGCACACAAAGAAAGTGCAGAAGCTCTTGGAATGGTTGCTACTGCTGAACTAATGAAGGTGGAGTCCATGCAAAATCTTTTGGAAAAACTCGAAGCATTCTTGCACTGGAAAGCGCATCTTGAAACAGCCATCGAAAGCCAACCCATGGATCCTGATTTGAGAGTTTTTCGGCTTTCCGTTCAACTGCATGTCCCGGGAATCTTGGCGTATTCTGGAGAGATTGATGAAGATGTTCTCTTTATTTCGAATGCCCTTCATTCAGGAAACTGGTCAACAGATCCTGAACACGAAACATTCATCCGCGATTTGTTCCACGCCTTTGACTTGACTCCTGAGTTGGACTCCGATGAGCACGAATAACGAAGAACACGTCATCCTAGTCGACGCCGAAGACAACGCTTTGGGCGCCATGAACAAAATGGAGGCGCATGAAAAAGGAGCGTTACATCGGGCGTTTTCCATTTTCATTTTTAATAGCGATGGTCGCTGGCTGCTTCAACGAAGGGCTTTGGACAAGTACCACAGCCCGGGATTGTGGAGTAATACGTGCTGCAGCCACCCCCGTCAAGACGAATCCGTTATTGAGGCAGGGATTCGCCGATTGAATGAGGAAATGGGCATGTATTGTCAGATCGAACCCCAGTTTTATTTCACGTATCGGTGCAACTTACCGAACGGTTTGATTGAGCACGAGTTGGACCATGTGCTCGTGGGGTATTCAGACAAAACGCCACAGCTGAATTCAAAGGAAGTCTATGACTACAAGTACATCACCACAGAACAGCTAGAACAGGAGATACAGTCCTTTCCGGATCGCTTCTCTGTTTGGTTTAAGCTCTGTTTTCATCGCGTTCGAAATCGTTTTAGTGAAATGGAGCGCCTGCGATGAAACCATCCACTGAACAGACAGCCATTGTCATCGGTGCTGGGGTTGCCGGGCTGGCCACAGCCATACGGATGGCCGCTTCGGGCATCGGAACAGCTGTCTACGAGCGCGCATCTGGACCAGGAGGAAAACTAAAAGAAGAGCACACGAAGGGGTACCGCTTTGATCTTGGACCTTCGCTTTTCACCATGCCCGAATTGGTCATGGAGTTGGATCGCTTGACGCGATCTAGCGCTCATGTCCAAGCAGACAAACTCCCTGAAGTATTTCGCTATCAAACGCTGGATCGTTCAACGCATTATTTCTGGGAAGATGCTACGCGAATTGTCGCCTGGGCAGATCGCAAGGCTTTCAAAGAGGCCGTTTTACAAGCCGTCGAAGTGGAACCCCATGCTTTAGACCACCATCTTAATCACAGCCAAACGATTTACGAGGCGACGCGAAAGCTGTTTTTGGAGCAAAGTCTCCATGAATGGAAACGCTTCAGCTGGCCTGCGTTTTCCAAGGCCATTCCCCATTTGCACCGCCTGCCCTGGTTCGGCTCCTTGCACCGGTTGAATCGCAAGCGATTGCATGAACCTCATCTTGTTCAGTTGTTTGATCGCTATGCGACCTACAATGGCTCTGACCCCCATCGCGCGCCGGCAATGTTGCATGCCATTCCGCATTTGGAACACGGCATCGGAACGTTTTTCCCTGAGGGTGGCATGATGGGCATTGTGCATCACCTTTTTGCACTCGCCCAAAGTTTGGGTGTAGCGTTCCACTTTGACCAGTCGGTACAAAAAATAGTGCATCGCAACGGTCACGTGAAAGGCATCGTCGTGGAATTGGACAGTCGTCCTCATCACGTTCAAGCCGACATCGTAGTTTCCAATGCTGACATCCACCCGACCTATCGGAAGCTATTGCCAGACATCAAAGCACCGGAACATATTCTCAAACAAGAGCGGTCCTCAAGTGGGGTGATCTTTTACTGGGGAGTCAAGGGGGAGCGCAAAGAATTGCACTTGCACAATATTTTATTCAGCAAGAACTACCGCCAAGAATTTCAAACGATTGACGCGTTGGGACATCCTGGAAATGACCCCACAGTCTACATCAACATCACCTCAAAGTTGCAACCTTCAGACGCCCCGTCCGGATGCGAAAACTGGTTTGTCATGGTGAATGTAAGTGCAGACCCGGAAACGATTGACGCCGAAATGCCGACAATCCGCCGTGCGGTATTGGATAAAATTTCAAGAACTCTCGGACATTCCATAAGCAACCTCATTGAGACGGAGTCCATCCTCACCCCGCGTGACATTGAGAACCGAACGAGTTCATGGCGCGGCGCCCTTTATGGGGCCAGTTCCAACAATGCGCTCGCCGCATTTCTCCGCCACCGAAATCGTTCGAAACAAGTCAAAGGATTGTATTTTTGTGGTGGAAGTGTGCATCCTGGCGGTGGCATTCCACTCTGCTTACTTAGCGCGCGTATTGCATCTGAATTGATCCAAACAACGACTCCATGAACTGGACCACTCTTAAACGCTGGGCTCCCTTGGTCATGATCATCCTCAACAGTGTGGGGGTGGCTGGCGTGTTGTTGGGATTTGGTGAAACTATCCTGCAATTCACTGCTTTGAATTTGCTGATAAACGGGATACTAGCCGCTTGGCTGGATTGGGATTCTCGCAGTCGCATGTGGGTATACGCGGCTCTAGGTGGATGGCTTGTCGAATGCTTCGGTGTGCACACCGGGTGGCTATTTGGTGCTTACAACTATGGACACGGTCTCGGACTTCAGGTCGCCGAAGTCCCTTTGATTTTAGGGGCATTGTGGTTTGTCACGCTCATGGGGTTTGGCCATTGGGGCGGGCGCTGGCTGCTTCGGTTTAGACTTGGCACGAAAGCACATAAAGTGGGTACGGCGATTGTGGCAGCAACTCTTATGATGGGACTCGATGCTTTTATAGAGCCCGTGGCCATCCAATCGGGTTGGTGGGAGTGGGCGCAAGGAGATGTGCCCTGGACCAATTATGCCTCGTGGTGGGGCATTGCTTTTCTTTTTCATTTAGCCCCGAGACAATCAACAGAATCCAAGGGAACTGGAATCTTAGTTCTCATCTTTGCAGCGTTCTTCATTCTGCTCAACGTTTTTCCATGGACCGTTTGATTTTCTTCACTCACCCCGCATTCATTGTGATTGCAACCTTTCTGGTTATGGAGGGTGTAGCGTGGTTCGCACACAAGTATATCATGCATGGATTGATGTGGTATTTTCATCAAGACCACCATGTCCATCAACCGGGGTTTTTTGAAAAAAACGACGCCTTCTTTTTAATTTTTGCTGTCCCTAGTGCAAGTTGCATCATTACGGGATCCATGGCAGGAGGTGACTTTCGAATTTGGATTGGCGCCGGAATTGCAGCGTATGGCTTGGCTTATTTCCTCGTTCATGATGTTTTCATTCACCAACGATTCAAGTGGTTTCGAAGGACAGAAAACACCTATTTCATGGCGATTCGAAAGGCACACAAAGTGCACCATAAGCACTTGACCAAAGAAAAAGGAGAGTGTTTTGGGATGCTATTCGTGCCCTTGCGCTACTGGCTTGAGGCGAGGAAATCTCAAAGGAAATGGTCAACAGACACGCAACCCCCCGTTAAATAATGAGCGGACTCTATCTGGCCGTCGACCTCGCTGTGCTAGCAATCCCATTGCTTCTCAGCTTTGACAAACGCGTTCATTTCTTTGGCCAATGGAAGGACTTTTGGCCTGTGAACATCGGCGTATTGATCTTCTTCATCACATGGGACGTCTTTTTCACCGAATGGGGAATTTGGGGATTCAACCCGGACTATCTCTTGGGTCCTGAATGGCTTGGGTTGCCCATTGAAGAATGGCTGTTCTTCATTTGCATTCCTTATGCCAGCGTCTTCACTTACGCCACGTTAAAACATTACGTGCGCAGGAATCCATTCAGACACAGTGCGATCACCTTGAACATGGCAGCCATTGCAATTACCGCGGGGCTAAGCTATTGGTATTCGGATGCGTGGTATACGTTTTCTGCAAGCGCGCTTCTGTGTGTGTTTTTCACTTGGTCTGCGGTGAACTATGTAGCGTGGTCACATCACTTGTGGATCACCTTTTTCGTCCTACTCACTCCCTTTATCATCACCAACGGAGTTCTCACGGGAATCACCTTTTGGGAGTATCCGTTGTTGCACAATGATGCCAGCCAAATCCAAGATTCCATCGTTTGGTACGCAGGAGAGCACACGACTGGATGGCGTATTTGCAGCATGCCCGTGGACGACCTGATTTATGGATTTCTCCTCATCGGTCTCCACATTGTCGGATTTGAAGCGTTGCAAAAAAGACGCTTGGGACTCGGACCTTACTCTGACTGAATCCCCGAGCGCCATTTGAAAAGCGCCTGAATTGGACGGTGATCGGATAACTTCACATCGCCGGTTTCGAATTCCACAGGCTCCAGAACAGGACTGTGAAGGATGAAATCAATGCGCATTCCGGGAATATCTCCAGCATACGTGGCACCGAGTAATGGTCCATTTCCATTGTACGCATCTTGCAAATATGGCTGAAACTGTTGTTTCGCAAACGAAACAGGACCGTCATTGAAATCACCCATCAAGACCACCGCGTAAGGACTGTTTGCAACGCTCTCCGCGACCAATTCTGCCTGCAACGCTCTTTTCTGCCAAGCCGTTTCTAAGCGATCCAGCAGCCGCAGACGTTCAGTTTCATCTGGACCCTGGCGCATCGCTTGATAATCCTCATGTTCAAAATGAATGCTGCTGAGATGCACATTGAAAGCACGAACGGTGTCTTTGCCGATGAGAAGATCAGCATACATGGCGCTGTTGTTCTTATCATTTGGGAAATCAATCGCTTTCACATCTAGAATGGGAAAACGAGAAAGTATGGCCAGTCCAAACAGCTTGTCATGGCCCCTTCCCAACTTGAATTCTTGAGCCCAATACGCTAGTCCCGAAGCGCGTTGCAAACGTTGCTGCGTCATCCAAGGATCCGCATTTTCTTCCAAGAAACACTCCTGTATACACACCAAGTCAGGTTTCACAGAGCCCAACAGAGACAACATTTCTTCCCGGGAATTGGCATTGTTCAACCAGCCGAGGCGGTCAAATTGACGCACATTCCAAGAAAGTACGCGGAATTCCATTTCATCATCTAATCCATTTCCTCCCTTTTGAAATACAGACGATGCACCCGGTGAAAAGCTCCAAGTTGGTGACTCCCCTCCGATGTTTTTGGGATAACCCGTCCAACCCCATGTTTGCGCTGCATGCGGTGCTGACAGAACAATAAAAATAAGTCCCCACCGAAACGCCCGCCACCGGCGGAATAGTAAACTACTCACTGTGCCGATGGCCAGAAAGGTCCAGGTCAGTGGAAACCCCATGCCTGCAATGGCCAGCGAAGACCAAAGAGAAGGGGAAAGACGAACTGCCAATTCCGCCCCAAACACACCGACAATGCCCAACAGGGTCACTGCAACGGGCCACCAAGGCTTTCGCTGAAGTGTCATCCTTTTTTGGAAGCTTGAAACAAGAATGCTTTTTCTTCCTTGGTCAGATTGTCATATCCGTGCTTAGACACCTTATCCAAAATAGCATCCATCCGAGCCAAACGGTCCTTCTTTTCTTGATTGAAGTCAGCATCACTTTTGACTCGAGATGACCGCGTGTCCTTTTTTGCTTTTCGAGACCACGAAGTGCGTTTGGGACGCTTTTCAACGCGCAGTTTGGACTTCTCTCTTGGCTTGAATGCGCTTGTTGTGGCATCCAACATGCGCTCAAACCACCCAACCAAGTCACGCCCTTGGTCTGCTTGTTTTACCATCACATATCCAAACAGCGCTCCGCCCAAATGGGCCAAGTTCCCTCCAGTATTCTCTCCATTACTCAAAGCAAAGTAATCCAGTAAAATAAGGGCAAGTGCCACATATTTCAACGGAACAGCACCGATAAGAATCAGTCCAATACGCCGATCGGGGTCGCGGGTAGCTACGGCGACCAAGATGGCCATAACGGCCGCACTCGCGCCATAAGCATAGGTGCCTTGTTGCAATCCCGGAAAGACATTGGTCGCTGTAAAATACAGAACGAATCCAGCCAACCCCCCTACGATGTATGTGCTCAATAAACGGCGCGCACCAAAATGAGCCACGAATAAGCCACCCATCCAGAACAACAAGGCCATGTTCATTAGCAAATGCCAAATACCCGTATGCACAAACATGTGTGTGACGATGGTCCAAGGACGCCGGACTAAAAGATCTGGCATCCACGTAGTAGCCAGACCCAAAACGGATGCAGCATCAACGGGTGACGATTGGCCGAAACCAAGAGTCGCCAATAACTGCAACGTAGTGACTATCAAAAAGACACCGCAGTTGACGAGTAAAAGTCGGATCAGCATCCCACCTTGCTGCCATTGATTTTTTACTTCTTGCCACATTCTTCAGACAATTTTCAATAAAACGTACCGCGGTCCTTCTGCCATTGCTTGAGTAGAATGTATCCAAAAAGCATGCCACCGAGGTGGGCAAAATGAGCCACATTGTCGCCAGAACCATTTTGGAAAGCCAAACTCAATTCAATCAGTCCATAACCGATTACGAAGTACTTCGCTTTGATGGGGATGGGCGGAAAAAGAAGCATCAGTCGCGTATTTGGGAAGAGCATTCCAAATGCTAACAAGATACCAAAGACAGCCCCTGACGCCCCAACGACGCGGCCGTAAGCCGCTTCAATGTAACGAACCGCTATACGATCAGAAACGCCTGCTGGGACCAACTGTTCCCGCAATGGGAAGAAGGTTCCTAGCGTGTTGTAAAATTCCAAGCCGATGAACAATTCATGGAGAAAGAAGCCCCCAAGACCACTAATGATATAATATTTGAGAAATCGCTTGGGGCCCCAAAGCCGTTCAAGCTGACTGCCAAACATGTAGAGCGCGAACATGTTGAAGAACAGGTGCGTTAAGCCCCCGTGCATGAACATGTGGGTAATGATTTGCCACGGCATGAAAAAGGGCGAGCCTGGATAAGTACCGGCGAGCCACGTAATGGCCATTTCGTTTCCCAAAAGCATGGAAGCACCAAAAAACAGAACGTTGATGATGATGAGGTTGCGGACAACCACGGTGGTGTTTTGCAGCATTAGTTAAATCGTTGCTCGATTTCTTTCATCTCAAAGGTAGCGATGACCGGCTTGCCAAATGGGTCCAGGCCAGGTGTTGAACAGCCAAATAAACGATCCAACAAATCCTCCATCTCAGACGCATTCAGAACGCGACCTGCTTTAACCGCCAGAGCCCGCGCCATTTGAGCAGCGACTCTTTCTGGACGACTGATGCCCGATGCATCGCTCTCCTTTTCACTCAGAATGGCCTCACACAAGGCGGCGGAGCCTGTCTCCCCCTCTGTAGGCATGCCTGTAATTTCGATGCCCGACTCATGGGATTTAAAATAAAGCCCCAATTGGTTCAACCACGGCGCAGAATCCATCATAAACGCCCGGTCAGACACAGGCAAAATGACCAATTCAGGAAACAGCAATTGCTGGGAACTGACATGGCTTTCATTGGATTCCAACCGGACAACCAAAGCCTCATAAATAACACGCTGATGAGCGCGGTGTTGATCGACTAGCCAAACGCCCGATTGCGTCGCCGTCACGATGTACCGTTGCTGAATCTGAAACATCAGCCGGACCTGACTTCCCGACTCCTCTTCCAATGGCATCCCATCCAATCGTTCAATGGCCGAGGGAATGACTTCAGCGGGGTCTGCACGCTTCCAATCACGGCTCTTGGGTTCCTCAGACCGCAAATCTTCCTCCCCATAAAGCGACTTCCATGCGTCAATCTGCCCTTTACCGGGGCGCAATCCTCCGCGACCTTGCGCATCAGAAGGCACATGGAACGGATTGTACTGTTTATTCACGCGCACCTCAGGGGCAATCACTGTTCGGTTGACATCCAACGGCTGGATATTCAATGAGGATTCTTGATCAAAATCAAGAGAAGGGGCCACAGCATATTTCCCCAATCCTCTTCGGATTCCAGGTAAAAGCAGCGCTTGAATGGTCCGGTCCTCATCAAATTTCACCTCGGTTTTGGTCGGGTGGATGTTGACGTCCAAACGAGATGGGTCGATGGTCAGAAAAAGAACATAAAGCGGAAATTGTCCCGGAGGCAAGAGTCCCGCATACGCTTCCATAATCACCCGGTTCAATACATGGTGTTTGACAAAGCGTTGGTTCACAAACAAGAACTGTTCTCCACGGCTTCTCCTTGCGAAGGATGGCTTACCGACAAAACCCTCAACCGTAAAGACATCCGTTGATTCTTCGATGGGAACCAATCGTTCATCGTATTTGCTTCCAAACACACCCACAATACGCTGTCTTCTCGAGGCTGATTTCAGATTAAACAACTCGGTATCATTGTGACACATGGTAAAATGAATCTCCTCATGGGCAAGGGCAACCCGCTGAAATTCATCCATGACATGCCGCATTTCTACTGCGTCCGATTTTAAAAAATTCCGACGCGCAGGAACATTGAAAAACAAATTCTTGACGGAAATACGCGTTCCTGGTTCAGCGGGACAGGGAAGTTCTTCGACCACCTGTCCCCCTTTCATTTGGATCCGTGTTCCTTCTGATTCCTCGGAATGGCATGTTTTCAACTCAACATGGGCAATGGAAGCAATGGAGGCCAGTGCCTCTCCTCGAAATCCCTTGGAGACAATTGCAAACAGATCTTCCGCCGTGGAAATCTTTGAAGTGGCATGGCGATCAAAGCATCTCCGCGCGTCATTGCGCACCATGCCAACCCCATTGTCCATGACTTGGATCAAGGTGCGTCCTGCGTCAACCACACGAACATCGATGCGTTTCGCACCGGCGTCAACAGCATTTTCCATCAACTCCTTGACCACAGAAGATGGACGCTGAACAACCTCACCAGCCGCGATCTGATTCGCAACCAACTCAGACAATTGTCGAATCACTTCAGGCATTTTCCATCCATTTTAGCACACCACTGAAGTCACTTTTCTCCACCCACTGCAACCCCTTCCAAGCCAACCAAACCAAACCAACTGCGATCAAGGCAGCGCGGAGCATAGCCCATCGAGACGATTTGATTTGAGCGGTCCGTCTTTCCAATCGTTCTGAACCATTGGAAGCAGACCCGCGACGCATTCGAATGTTGCGGCGCGTGGCGCCATCAGCCCCTTGGACTTCCTGTTCAACCCGTTCCTTACGCTGCAACCACGCATCATCCAGTTCAGGCAGATGCCGAGAATGGAATGAGAACTTTCGCGGCTCTGTGCGAACGTTGCGAAACATGGATCGAAGTCGGGGTGCTTGCATCGACTGCAAAGGTAAGTTTCAAGACCCAGTAGCGCTTGATTTCAAGGCATGACGTTGTTCAAATTCCATCAACACGTCTTCCACAATGCGCGTACCGGAATAAAACCGTAAAATAGACTGCATGACGCGGTCTACCGATGCGTCAGGACACGATGCGCCGCTCGTGATTAAGATCGTAGGCACACCCGAGTGGCCCGTTTCTGGCCAAGGAGACATGGTCTGTTGATGCAGTCCTGCACGCCAATTGTAATGACTGACCATTCCATCTGCTTTAAACTCCAATTCGTTTTGAATGAAAAAAGTCGGTAGCTTCTCTTCGCACAACTCAACCAAATGAGACGTGTTGGAGCTATTGTACCCCCCCACAACAATCGCCAGGTCCAGCTGATCCCGTTTCAAAGCCGCGTGTGTGGCTTGCTGGTTGTCATTGGTCGCGTAACACAGGGTGTCGCGTGTCTGCGCGAATTGGCCAGAATCCGCGGACCCTTCTCTCTTTTCAACAGCCAAACGAATGCGGTCACTGATGGCTTGTGTCTCACTCGCCAACATGGTGGTCTGGTTCACCACTCCAACCTTGTTGAGATGCACCTCCGGATTGAACCCTTTGGTCGTACGTCCTTCGAAATGTGTCCCGAATGTATCCATGGGACGTTGGCCTGAAATGAGCTCCCCTAAAACAATCGCTTCTTCCATATTCCGAATCACCAGAGCATGCCCAGAGGCATTGGCGTGACTAAACGTTGCCCGCGTTTCCTCATGCGTTGGTTTCCCATGAATGATGACCGTATGGGACTCTTTCGCCAGCTTGGCTGAACGCTTCCAAACCTTCTCTACAAATGGACACGTGGTGTTGTAACGGGCCACATCGACACCGAGCTGTTCCAAGTGCGTTTCCATCTCAACCGTTGTTCCAAAAGCGGGAATCAACACGACATCATCGGATTTTAGCTCTGTAATTGGCGTTAGAACATTCCCTTCGGTATCCATTAAAAAATTAACACCCCGGCTCTCCAAGTCAGAATTAACTTCCGGGTTGTGAATCATTTGACTCAGTAGAAAAATACGTTTCCCCGGGTTCTCATCGATTGCCTTATATGCGATTTCAATCGCATTCTCCACGCCATAGCAGAATCCAAAATGCCGAGCTAAGACGAACTTAACTGTACCAAAATCCAAGACTGAAGGACTGAAATCTTGTTTTCGAGGATCTAGAACTTTTCGCGCATGCTTCACACGCGAAATAATGGGGCTTTTATAAAAATCGGGGATCTCAAATGAACGCATGACTCGGTTCGGCGAAAGTGATGTTAGGAATCCTCAAACCTAACCCGACAGCATGAAAAAATGTTGCCGCTTTGAAAAAAAGAAAGGATCTTCTCTGAAACCCTTTTGAAATTCTCCCGTAAACAGGACTATGCATAGCATTCCATTGCGCTATTACGCGCTCATTATCCTGTTTTTTATTGCATCAGTGACCACTTTCGTGGCTGCTTGATTCGAGCAATTCATTAAAGTCGGAACGTATCGCTTTTACTGGCAATCCGTCCGTTTTTCGTGCGACCCGACGCACACTCCGAATGGCCTTTCGTTGGCTCTTCTCTGATTCAACTACAGACAACAATCTGTTCAGCGCTTTGACTTGAATCAAAACGGGGAGCAATTCCGGTGCTTTGTCTAAAAACGGCCATTCAGATCGATCAATCTCGATCGTGAATTCCGTTGTCTCAGCTATCCATTCGAGCGTCAACGCATCCAACCCTGGCATGATCTCCTCGCATCCGTTGATGCCGTATTGCATTCGCCATTGAATCGCTTCAATCACCCAATCTCGATCAGCTTGACCTTCAGCCGGCCACTCGGGCGCACCCCAGCACATCCAACAGAGCATGCCGCTGAGGATCACCATGACCGATGTTCTTCTTTGAAGTGGACTCCCATCGCCTCCAATCCTGGCATGAGGACATCATAGTAATCACGGTGCAAAGGAACTTCAACCCCAACCCGTTTGAATTCACCCTTGAGGACGGCTTCTGCAGCCAGTGCCATGGGCCAACCAACCGTATCGGACATGGCAGTGTACGTTGCATCCCTCCCCTCCAACACCAGGGAGCTTGTGATTTCATGCGTGTGTCCGTTTTGCTCATATTCAAACCGGTGCCACATGACCACCAAATCACGGTCCGTGGGCTCCAAGCGCCACTTGTCTTCCAGCAGGTCCTGGATGATTCGAGCGGGTGTGCCGTTCAACCGATCGGGACCGATATCATCACGCATCAAACCAAGCCATTCCAAGCGATCCAAACACACTTCCGATGCACCCGTCACAGACTGGATGGCAGCTCGCAGGGACAATTTGGCCGCTCTAACAGGCAAGAATGAACGCATCCAAACGGCCCATGAAATTCCATCAATCCAGTGCATTTCCGCATCATCTCGCACACAACCCAACTGCACAAGCACATCCCAACTGGAGCAATAACCGTCTCCCCTCAGCGTACCGCGAATCAACGTTTCTACGCCTTTCAGCCCGTATTTCTCTTCGTAGGCAATCGAGTCCCGATTTGGATAACCTTCATACGGAATACCGGCCACTTCGATGCTTCGCGCGTCCTTAAACACACGATGAGGAGGGATCAGACAATGCTTCCCGCCTTCCAAGAACGTCGCAGCTCCTGCCTGACCCGCCAGGATGACATTGCGTGGGTTCCAACTGAATTTATAATGCCACGGATTGTCATCAGAATCCGGAGCAATCAGGCCACCGCAATAGGATTCAAAGGCCTTGATGTTGCCTCCATCCTTTCGGATCCGATCCAAGATTTGCGCAGCGCTCAAGTGATCAATTCCAGGATCCAGTCCAATCTCATTCAAGACCAGCACTCCTTTTTCACAAGCACGTTCGTGCAATGCCTGCATTTCAGGCCCCACATAACTCGGGGTAATCACAGGCACTCCTGATTCAATGGCTATGGAAGCAATCTCAGGATGGAGAAACGCCGGCACCATGGAGATGACCAAATTCGCCCGGGCAATGCGCTCATTGCGATCGGTTGGGTCTTTTGAATCAATCTCAAACCATTCCGCGCACGGATGGCCATAGCACTTAGATTGCGCCATCTCAACGTCCATATCCCCCACAGCAACCTTCCATTGACTCGATTCCGCCTTCTCCAACAAAGCCTGGATTAATGAAGAACTGGAGCGCCCGGCTCCCAATATTAAAATTGTCTTTTCTGCTTTCATAAGAACGCTAAGCTAGAAAGCCTTCGCCAAAGGGAGCAAAAGCTTGGCATGAAATTCGCTCTAAACAAGTGCTGATGCCCTTAAATTGCACATTCCTAGACCGTTCATATTCTATATCACCTTAAACCATGCGGCTTCTGCTCTCTTCTTTCATATTTTGCCTCTCCGCCCTCTTCTTGGTTGGGTGCAATGGATCGAAAGCTTTTGTGAAAAGAGGCCAGAAAATGGAGGACGTGGGATTGATGGAACAAGCCGCGAACTTCTATTTCACAGCAGCAATGAAAGACCGCAGCAATGCCGACGCGCTGGTCGCATTGCAACGCTCGGGCCAGTGGGTATTGGACGAGAAAATTAACCAATTCGAGCAGGCGGATTTAGCAGGAAGCCTCCCCGAAGCGGTTGTTGCCTATGAAGAGGCTCTTCAATACGTCGACCGTGTTGCACGCGCTGGAATTGACTTGTTGATTTTAGAATCCGCAAAACAGGCCTTTAAAGACGTTAGACACACACACATTCAAGAACTGTACGACGCAGGAATGGAGGCGCTAGAGGATGAAATATTCCAAGAAGCACTCACCGCTTTTAATGAAGTCATGCGACTGGAGCCTGGATTCGAGGATGCAGAAAAATGGGCGCAAATTGCGTTTTGTGAGCCCCGGTATCGCAATGCCTTGGAACACTTTGAGCAGCAGCATTGGCGGTCGGCTCACGCTCTGTTCACCGATGTTCTCGCGCAGGACCCGCAGTACAAAGAAGCTGAAAAATTGCACCATGAGGCGCTTTCAAAAGGGCAATTCACCCTCGCGTTGCTCCCTTTTGAAAATGGAACAAGCCGCGCTGGATTGGAGTCAAAATTCCGTTCATACGTCGAACAAGCTTTAACGCAATCCAACGACCCCTTTCTGGAAATTGTGGACCGGGAAAACCAAGCCTTGATTTTACAAGAGCAGCAGCTCGCTTTGAGTGGATTACTGAATTCAAATTCCGTGGTCGAAGTGGGCGAACTCTTGGGAACCAAAACACTCTTGAAAGGACAGGTTGTGGATTGCGAAGTGGTGACGTCCGGTTTGAAAAGGTTGAACAAGCAAGGTTATGAAAGCTACCGTGTGGCAAGAATTACAGAAGAAGGAAAAAAGGTCTACGATAAAAAATACCGCCCTGTTCCTTACAGTGAATATTCAGCAAACCGCAAGGTGCGCATTACGTTCCGTGTCTCCTTAGTTTCTTTGGAAACAGGCCAAAACTTGATGTCTGAAATGGTGACTAGCGAACGTTCGGATGCCATCCTGTATGCAGCATACCAGGGAGATCAGGGGAACATCTACCCTTCCAACAAACTAGGCGGTGTCCATCGTTTGGGGAAAAACAAATTGGCAGCACTCCTCAATGCACGTCGTGAATTGTCTGCGGAGTCCGTGATGGTCAACACGACCGTCGAAGACCTCTCTCTCTCCATACGAGCCCAGATTGAAAACAAATTGCAGCTATTGATCCCATGAGCGGTACTCCTTATCCTTCGATGCCCTTCCATTGGATCTGGCTTTTCGCTTGTCTGACCATCCTGAGTGCTTGCTCTGGAACGAAAGAGCTGGCTGAGCCCTTGCCGACATGGATAGAGCAGCGCCCTCACGTTTCGGGATACTACATTGGCGTTGCCAGCGCAAATAAAACACAGTATCCTTCCGATGCCGCCGAACGCGCACAAAGACAAGCTTTGGCTGAGCTCGCAGGTCAAATTCGAGTGAACATTGATTCAAAATCGGTATTGCACTCCAGTCAATTTCAAGGCATTGCTGGACAAAGCTTTTCTGAAACCATTACCAGCTCTTCAGCTGAAGACTTAGAGGGGTACGAACGTGTTGGCTACTATGAAAACGAAACCGACGTTTGGGCCTATTATCGTTTGAGCAAATCCACTTACGAGCGCATCCGCAATGAGCGAAAAAGCGCCGCGATGGAACTTGCAGGTGACTATTGGATTTCGGCCCAAGACGCCATCACCGAACATGATCTTCGACTAGCTTTAGATCGGCTCATACGGAGTCTAGAATCACTGGAATTGTATTGGGGAGAGATCAACTTTTGGAAGACTCCCGCGGGAGAAACCATTGCCTTAGACCGGGCATGTCTCGATGGCATTAGTGGGCTCGTTAATGGATTAAAACTTCAGGGACAATCAACGAAAGTCACACTCGAATTTCAACAACGGTATACCGGTACAGCACGTTGTCAAGTAGTTTACGATGGCAATGCAATTGCAGGAATCCCCATTGAATGGACGTACAACCGAGGGACCTTGCCTCGGAAGGTCGAGCTGACCACTGGAGAAAATGGCTGGTCTGAAGTCCGACTTGAAGGCTTTGAATCGGGTCTGCTGCGGAGCGAGCTAAAAGCCACCATCCCATTGAATGAGCTGATTCCCTCAATGCAAAAATCCAATGCAGCTAAACTCATCGGCAGTCTGATTAACCCCGATCAAACGTGGACCATCGAACTCCCACCACCGACCGTTTACATCCAATCAAACGAGTCCGTTGCAGGTATGAGATCTGACCAAACTCGGTTGCGTGATGCTTTGGCGCAGGGGTTAAATGACGTGGGAATACAATGGGTGAATCGCACGGCGGATGCCGATTTAAAACTCACTCTTCAAGCCGACACCCGACGCGGAGGATCTTCGAGCGGCTTTTATACCGCATTATTGGATGCTCAAATTATCCTCGAGACCATCGAGGGTGAGGCCATCCTTCAACGCAATCTCCAAAGCGTGAAAGGAGTGCAGCTAAATTGGGCTGCCGCTCACGGAGAAGCGTATCGCAAAGCGCAAGTTGAAATTCAAAGCGATTTCATTCAAGAACTTTTGAAGTCGCTCTACCAATAATTCACTAATTTCACAGTCAAACTTTGGCACGCTTATTGGCAATACTACAATCACAGACCAACCCCCTTATGATGAAATCAATCCACACCCTCACAGTTTCTTTTGCCGTTCTAGCTTTAGCCTTCACAGGTTGTAAAGGAGAAAAAGAAACGACTTCAACACCGGATAGCCGGGGAGAAGTTCGCATTGTTGAATATTGTTCCGGACTGGAGTTCTTGACCAACGGAGAATACTTTCGAGCATCTGCGACCGGAAGCAGCCCTCAGCGAGAAATCGCCAAGAAAATCGCTCGGCAAAATGCAGAGGCAACACTTGCTCGAGCCGTTGAAGCAACGATCGAAATTGTAGCTGAAAACCAAGCCACGCAATTGGGCTTCAATACGACACAGGAAGCCACGAGCAAGTTCAACGAACTCTCACGGACCATTGTCAACAAGAAACTCACTGGAGCAATCACAATCTGCCAAGAGCTCACCATGGTAGAGGATTCAAAATACATCGCTTACTTGGCCATTGAATTGAGCGGCCAAAACATTGCTGACGCATACGTAGAAGGATTGAAGCAAGAAGAACGCATTCGCGCTGAATACAATTACGACCAGTTCAAAGACACATTTGAAGAGGTCATGTCAACCTATAAGGAGGACTGACTACCCGTAACGGCACGAATAAGACCCCCTTCACGCATCGCTTGGAGGGGGTTTTTGCTGCGTACTTCTA
>MDSY01154819.1_pt1 | contig 20081 bp, 20 predicted proteins | sample 811131 | NCBI WGS metagenome assembly MDSY01 (sample SAMN05326643, study PRJNA326480) | marine metagenome | isolation source: seawater | place: Atlantic Ocean: South West | collected 2010
TGTGGAAGCGCAGTAATGCGTGCAGCTGACCAGTACTAATAGCTCAATTGGCTTGATTTATGCACTGAAAAAAATTTTTAGGATATTTATATAATTAAACCGGTAACAATATTTTTATTGTCACCTTTAATCTCTACTATTTTATTGTACACCTCATCATATGATTGTGCTGTTGCAATAAATACTTTTCTATTATCATTCTTTAAAATCGATGGAGAGAGTATAGTTTTATTTTTTATTTTTGTACCAATCACATTAGTATCACTATCTACTAAATCAAAATCTTCGATATTTTTGAAAAAATATGTTTTTTTAATAATTTCATTAGCGATTTTGCCTGCACCAAAAATTATTAAATTTTTAATAACCTCAGGTTTTAAAATTATTTCTTCTGAATTGTTGTCATTTGAATAATTGTTTATTTTTTTCATTTCATCTTCACTTAAAGACATAAAACGAAGCATAATGTGATCATCTAAAAAAATTTTATTAATATTATTTTTGTGTAGCCGTATAAACAAATAGGTTATTGACTTAAGAAACTCAAAATCAAATCTTTCTTTTTTATAATTTATACTTATTTGGTAATTACACTTTTCCAAACCATACTTTAAGCAATTATTTACAAAACCGTCTAATTCATGTTTTTCCTTATTTTCTTCTGTAAAAATATATTTTATAGTTACTTTACCAGGGTCAACTTCAGCGTATTTTTGTAAATTTTCAAATACGTTAAAAAACTTTGGTCTGCCTCTTACTTCTTTAAACGTCTCAGGAGTACCAGCGTCAATACTAGTTGTAATTTTAATTAGACCTTTTTTTAAAAAGTTAATGATTGGCTCGCTAAGTCTCACTGAATTTGTAAACACTCTGTGATAGGCTTTTGGATTCGCAAAACCATTTATTTCATTCAGAATCTGTTCAAAGGACCTATCTAAAGTTGGCTCTCCACCACCCCACACAACTTGATCGCAGTTATCTAGGGAATTGCTTTTGCTTAAATAAGAGATGAACTCAACCACATTATACTTTGATCTTTTACCACCGTAGTAAATCTCGCTACAATAATTACATCTTAAATTACAAACAGAATGATGTTCAATGGATAAAAATTTTATTTCAGAAGTAAAGTCTGGTTTTTTTTTAACTTTTTTTAAAAAAGGGCAACCTACACAATCTTCATTTTCATCTTTTTGGATTTCATTAAAAATTTTCTCTCTTGCTTCTTTGATGTCATTTGCTGAGGGAGTAATATTTTCTTTGATATTAATTAGATTTGCATCACCTCTCATTTTGCCCTTATGAAAAAATCTTTGGCAACAAGACCTTATTTCATTAGGAGCAACGTAAAGGGACTCTTCTAGATCGCGGCAAGTTTTATACATTAAATAATTTTTTTTTAGCAATCCTATCTTTAAAAGTGATTACTTTAAACTTTCTATCAATCGATTTTTTATATAATTTTTTGAGATAATTTACAAATATTACTTTTTTATTTTTGTTTAACTTTGAATTAATTATTTCATTATATTCATTACCAAACTCCCCTCGCAATCTATATTGGGTGTCCAAATAAATTTTATTAAACAATCTTATATCTTTTTTTTTTAAAAAGGTCTCAATTGACTTAAATGCATTAAATTTAAATTTTATATGATTTAGTGTTTTTTTTGAGAGTGTGATTGAGTCTCGATTGTCTTTTTTTAAATATAATACTTTCTTTAAAAAACCAATTTTTTTTTTATTATAAAAATGACATTTAAAAGTAAAAAAAATATCTTCAAAAATACCTTTAGAAAAAAATATATTGAAATTAACTAAAAATTTCTTTTTATAAACTTTTGCAATTGCGTGCATATTGTTACTTTTTTTGAAAAATTTTTTTATATTTTTTTTGTTATAATTAACATTTTTAAAATCATTTTTAGATGATTTAGTTTTTAATAAAAAAAAATTACCTTTAAATTTTTTACAATATTCAATCAATTTATTAATGTTTGAGGGCTGAATACAATCATCTATATCTAAGAATGTTAAAAATCTTGAGTTTGATTTTTTAATACCTAAATTTCTAGCTATACCAGGTCCCATACCTTTTTTTTTATTTGTACTAAAAATCTTAAAATTTTTAAAATTTTTAATTTGATTTTTAATTAGAGAGTAAGAATTATCTTTTGAATTATTATCCACATAAATTATTTCTATGTTAGTTTTATTCTTAGTTATTTTAAAAGTATTTTTTAAACTTTGCTTTACAAATTTTTTTGCATTGTAAAAAGGTATTATTATTGAAAAATCATATAGCATGTTGTAACATTTAATCTTATGAATAAAAAAAAAATAACCGAATTCATAGTTTCTAAATTAAATAAAATTAAAAAGATAGACAAAAAAAATCTTAAAAACATAGATGATTTTAATTTTATATCGTCGGGCCACATCGACTCAATTGAAATTCTAAAATTTAATTTTGAAATAGAAAACAAGTTTAAAATATCCATTAAACCCACCGATACTGTATCTAAAAACTACGGAATAGTTAAAGGTTTAAGATCAATAATATTAAAAAAATTATCAAAAACTTCTAAGTAGTTTTATCTTATCTACCTTGCCAACCTTTGTTCTTGGAAATTTTTGAAGAAAAATAATTTTATTTGGGTATTGAAACATGGATAATTTTTTTAAACAAATATTTCTAATATAAGATTCGTCAATATTTTCTTTTTTTATTATAAATAAAGATATTATAGTTTTCTTTGTTGTCTCTTTTCCAACAACAGCTGCATCAGTTATATTTTTGTTATCTATAAATACTTTTTCTATATCTTCTGGGAAAATTGTAATCCCACTCCTTCTAATGATATTTTTAATTCTAGATTTATAGTACAAATATTTTTGTTTATTTATAAAGCCCAAATCTCCAGTTTTAAAATAACCTTTGAAAAATGACTCTTTATTCAGTTTTTCTAAATTATAATACATTTTAAATTTTCCTGGCGTTTTACATACAATTTCACCAACTGAATTTGGTTCCAAAAATTTATTATCTTTTGACAAAATTTTAATTTTGATTGATTTGTTATAACTTTTTCCAACACTTGATAAAAATTTTTTCTCTTTAAGAGCATTAATGTTTGTAACAGTGCCTATTTCTGTAGCTCCATACATTTCATATAAATTAATTTTCTTTTTTATAAGTTTTTCTTTTGCAGCAGGCAATAATTTGGCGGAAGAAGAAACAAGGCCCTTTTTTAAATAAAAGTCTTTGAAATTTTTTTTGCTATTTATTAAGTCGTATATTTGATTAGCTACCAACACTGAAAACGTAATTTTATATTTTTTGATTAATTCACAGTATTTTTGTATTTGAAATGTATTCATAATTACGCATGTGCAGCCCTTTAATAAAGGTAAAAATAGAGTTCTCATTCCCAAAGAATGACCGATTGGGCTCGATACAATGATTCTATCGTTTGAATTAATCTTATAAAGATCTCTAAAAAGCCTGTACCTAACAATTTTTGTTTTTTGAGAAAAAACAATAGGCTTAGGTTTGGAGGTAGACCCTGAGCTCATTGTAATAATGTAGTTTCTATTAATATCTATCTTTTTTTGTAGTTTTGTTAACTTATTTTTTTTAAAAATAAACAAAAATTTTTTTGAGCTTTCTGTGCAGATATAATTTTTAATTTTTGTTTTTCTTTTAAAAAAAGCACAATCGTTATTTCCTGCTATAATTGAATTAACCTTCATAACATCTATAATATTTAGAAGATGATTTTTTGAATAATATTTTCCAGCAGGAATTATTGTAGCATTTAGATATGACAAGGCAAATAATGACAATATGTGAGATAGTGAATTATCCTCAACAATAATTACCTTACTGTTTTTATTGAAATTAGATTTAGAAAAATTTTGAATAGTTTGTAAAATCAATTCATAAATTGTCTCATATGAATATTCGATATTTTCTATTACTAATGCAGTTTTACTTGGAAAAATTTTGGAATTTTTTTTTAATATATCAAATATTCCCATAAATTTTGTTTTTCATTTTCTAGAGAATAACTTTTTGCCAAGTTTTTTTAGTAGAAGAAAAATGAATTTTATCTAGCACTTTTATTATATCTAAATTAGTTTTTGAATTTATTAATATATTTGGCTCTACTTTTTTTTTTAAAAATAACTTTGCTATAAATTCATAAGTATTAATAAATGCATCTAGAAATCCACCAGGGTGTCCAGCAGAAAAAGTAAAAAAATCTTTATTTTTAAGGTATTTTGTATTTTGTGACATTCTATTAACAATATTTTTATTACCCCTGTTGTCTGAAAAAATTACCTCTTCAGGGTGCGAGTGCTTCCACTCTATGGACCCTTTTGAACCATAAATTCTTAATGATAGCTCATTTTTTTCCCCTGTTGAATTTTTTGAAAACCAAAATTGACCAATAAATTTTTCAAATTTTAACCAGGTGTAAACATTTTCAATGTAATTTTTATTAGCAGTTTCAAAACTATTAACACTTTTTGGCATTTGGTTAAAAAAATAATGAACAAGAGACAAAAGGTGACTTGCTAAATCTAAATGTAAATTAGGGATGTAATCGTCATTAGTTCTCCACTTTTTTATTGTAGCTTTGTAAAATGTTGAGGACTGTTGTGGCATCTCAAATACAAAATTATTAATCTTGCCTATTTTTTTTATCAAATTTTTAATTTCCATAATAGCTGGGTAGCCCAAATAATTGTACGTGCTTGTAAAAAATATTTTATTATTCTTAATTATTTCAAATGATTTTTTTGCACTTTTTGGATTATCTTCAAAGGGTTTCTCTGCAATAATACCAATTTTTTTATTAGCTAATTCTGAATAAATTTTATTTCTATTTTTTGGTGGCGTAAGAACTAATGCTAAATCTATATTATCAATTTCTGATTTTAATAATTGTTTTATGTTATTGTAAACTTTACTTTTTGGTAGTGAATAAAATGTTGAATTTTTTAAATTTTTACTTTTTTGTCTACTAAAACATCCACAAATAATTTTATATTTGTTTGTAGAAAGCAAACTTCGTAAATGAGTTTTTCCTATTAATGAGTCAAAACTGCCCCCAATTATGGCAAGCTTTATTTTATTATTTTTTTTTTGATTATGTTTTAAATTTTGGACCATTTACAGTAAGCCATTTATTTTTTTTAGTTAATTTCAGGGCAAATTGATAGAATTTTTTGTAATCAATCATATATACCATTGATTTACCAAGGTTAGAAAATAAATATAGATTATTTTTCTTTGCCTTTTGGCCAATTCTATAACCATTATCTGTAGTTTCCTTTCTCAAATGTCGAGCAAAATATGTCCATTTTGTTTTTTTCTGTTTACCATTAATTTTAACATATCCTTCAAATATTTTATCAAACCTAAATGGTACGTTATTTTTCCAGTCCAAATGATGCAGCCAAGGCAGCCAGTTAACTCCTAAACCTATGTGGCAGCACTTGAGGTTTTTAATCTTAAATAATCTTTCCAAAGCACAGTTTTTTCCAAAAGAATTATTAGAAATTTTTAACAAAATGTTTTTTGTATCTGGCCCGATACCTGCGATTGACATCATGGGATCGAAAGATCTTACAATATTTTTTTGTTTTAAGAAAAAATTTGGAAAATATCCAATATCTGCTTTTGTTTTAATAGGATCGAATTTTTTTACTTTTTTTGTAAAACTATAGGAATACGTTGGTACAAAAATATTTCCTTTTTTACCTATAATTTTTTTTAAAGCTTCAAGTATCCACTTGCTTGATGTTAAGATTTTATTCTTATTTTTTGATTTAGGATACCCTAACATACCTATACTTGTTGATAAAAAAACAGAATCATTTTCTTTTAAACCAAGTTTTTCAAAACAAGATTGAATATTAGAATAATCAAAATCATACATATTATTTTTCATTTAAATTTTATAAATATTTCTCCAGGTTTTTGCATGATTGACACCAAGAAGAGTGCCTTGTGCATTACAAGTCTTACATGGATTGTTACATCTTTTACCTTTTAATAAATCTACTCTATATTTTTTCATAACTTTTGAAGTCCAGATGTCAAAAAGTTCTTCTTGCATCATATTGCCCATAGTTTGTCGCCTTTGCCAATCTTGAGGGCATAAAAAAACATCTCCATTCCAATCAATTAAGAATTGGTAAGAGGGATAATAACAAGTAGTGTGAACATCATTGGCAATTTGATTTCCTGTTTTTATCGTCCCAGCTCTATTTGTTAATTTTACCCCAAAATTTTCTGTTTGCGTGTACCATCTATCTCTAAGTATTACAAAATCTTCAGGAACATTTGCTTGTTTGATCATACTCTTAAATGTATCTATTTGTTCTGGTCCGTCGTATAAACTAATTAATAATCTCGCAGCATTAGCATTGTACAACTTTGTAATCATTTTGTGGTTAAGAGGGTCACCATTGGTAACAATTTCTATATCAGCAACTTCAGATAGTTTGTTAACTATATATTCAATATCTTTGTGCAATAATGGTTCACCATAACCACATAGAGCTAAGGATCCTTTATAATTCATTTTTTTTAAATCATCATGCAACTTATCTATTAATGTCTTTGACATTTTTTGATAGGTATCAGGCGCTACTTTGTCATCAGATTTAGGACAAAAACTACAAGATCTATTACAAACATCGATTAAACTTAATTCTATCCATGTAGGTAATGGAACACCTTTAAAAAGAGTAATGCCATCGTCAACAATTAATTTTCTCCTATTAATATTTTTTTTAATAGTTTCTTTCGGATCTAAGGGTATTGGCGGATTATTATGGCCAGTTTTATTCATTATAATAAACTCAAATCAATTTTTTTTGTATTCTGAGTTCTAATTTGTGTATGGTTTTTACTTTTAATTTCAGTTAGATCTTTAATTTCTGACTTAAGTTCATCATATTCCTGTATTTTTTTTTTCATAAAATTAATTGTAAGCTTAGTTTTAGATGTAATTCCGTGTGGGGTTAAAACATAAAGATAATTTAATTTTTTAGGATTTTTTTTAAAATTTTTAATTTTAATTAGCCCTTTATTTTTTAATTCTTTAAGACAATAATTTAGTTTTCCTAAGCTGAAACCCAATTCTTCAGCAAGCTGCCTTTGGCTCACTTCTGGCTTGCTAGATATCTTTCTTAATATCTCAAAATAATCTTCTTCATTTTTTTTCATATCGTTCAATTAATGAACATAACGTTCATATATTGAACAGTAAAGTTAAAAAAAAGATGCAAATATAGGTATTACTTGTGTTTTTATGCTTAAATGTTTAATTTTATTAGATGCAAATTAAAACAAAAATATTAGTAAAGTAATTCCAAATCAATATAAAATGAAAGCTTAATGAAAAATCAATCGTTTAATGAAGGTTATGACAGTGATTTTATCTTAATTGGTGGTCAAAATTCAAAAGTATTTAGCAAAAAGGAAATTTACGAAGATCTATCATTTGGTGCTGGTTCTTTAATTTTGGGGCACAATAATATTATTCAAAAAAAATGTTTTAATATATTTAAAAAAAAAAAAATGAGCCTTTTAGCTCATCCAAATTTACAAGCTGCTAATTTTTCAAATCTTCTGGGTAGAATTTTCAAAGAATATCCAAAATTTATTTTTTGTTCATCAGGAAGTGAGGCTATAACAAAAGCTTTAAGAATTTCAAAAGCAATATCAAAAAAAAAAATAATAATTTCTGTGACAGGAAGCTGGCACGGATCAACTGAAAAACTACTTTTTAAATCTTCTAAAGGAAAAAATGTTCCTTTGTCAGATGGTTTAGATGAATATAATTCTAATAATCTAAAATTTATTGAGTATAACAACTTTAATCAGTCAAAAAAAATACTCGATAAATATAAAAAAAGAACCAATTGCATTATAATTGAACCGATGCAAGGCTGCCTACCAGATAAAAATTCAATTCGATATATAAAATTTTTATACGATTATGCTAAAAAGAATAAAATTATAATTATTTTTGACGAAATGATAACGGGTTTAAGAATTAACGGAAGCTCATTACAGAATTATCTAAATATAGTGCCAGATATATCAATATTTGGAAAAGGTTTTGGTGGAGGTTTTCCAATTGGTATTATTGCTATTTCAAAAAAAATAAAAGACACAATTGTAAAGAAAAAACTAAATGTTTTTTATGGAGGAACTTACTCAGGAAACTCATTCTCTACTTTGTTAGCCTATGAAAATACAAAATATATAAGAAAAAATAAAACTATTATTAAAAAATTAAACTCAAAATCAAAATATTTTCAAGAAGAATTAAATTATTTTTTTAAGGAAAAAAAAATTCCAGCTAAAGTATACAGATTTCATTCTTTACTTAGATTAGTTTTTTCTAACAATTCAATTAAAAATAGATCTCAGAGAGATTTTTTTGAATCACGTAATTCAAAAAAAATTATAAAGTTTAGAACAATTTTAAAGTTAAAAAAAATTTTATATCCAAAAAATGGTTTAATTTTTCTTTGTTCACAAACCTCAACTAAAAGTATTAACTACATAATTGAGAATTTTAAAAAAAGTTTAGAAATTATTTATAAAATTAAATGACAATAAATTATTGCACAAAATGTATATTACCAAAGACAAAACCTGATTTAGAGTTTGATGATTCAGGCATATGCCAAGGTTGTAAAGCTTACGAAAATCGAAAAAAAGTAAATTGGGTAAAAAGAAAAAAAGAATTTGATGTTTTAATAAAAAAATATAAAACCAAAAGTTATTATGACTGTATAGTTCCAGTTAGTGGTGGAAAAGATAGTACTTATCAAGTTATAAAAGCTTTAGAGTATGGATTAAACCCATTATGTGTTACTGCCAGAACTGATAAACTTTCAGAAATAGGAAGATATAATATTGAAAATTTAAAAAAACTAGGAGTGGATCACTTTGAGGTATCAACTGATCCAGTTTTAAGAAGAAAAATTAACAAATTAACTCTTGAAACTGTTGGAGATATTGCTTGGGCTGAACATATAACGATCTTTACAATTCCTGTTAGGTTGTCTTGTCAATTAAAAATTCCCTTAATTATCTGGGGTGAAAATTCACAAAATGAGAACGGAGGACCTAAAGATAAAGAAAATTCTATTGAGCTAAATAGAAGATGGCTGGAAGAGTTTGGGGGCTTGCTTGGTTTAAGAGCAGACGATTTGCCAGATCTTCTTAATATTTCACATAAAAAATTAATCCAATACACTTATCCATCAGATGAAGAATTAAAAAAAAATAAAACTATAGGAATATTTTTAGGATATTTTTTCCCTTGGGATGGACATGAGAATGTAAAAGTAGCTAAAGATCATGGATTTAAACCTTTTTATAAAGATGTAGAGGGCTCAATAGTTAATTATGAAAATTTAGACAACCTACAAATGCGTATTCATGATTATTTTAAATTTTTAAAGTATGGCTATGATAGAGTAACTGATTGGTGTTGTTGGAATTTGAGAAGAAGCAAAATAACAAGAAGTGAAGCAATAAAAATTAACAGAAGTAAAAGTGGTAAATTTCCATCAACATATTTAGATATTTCAATTAATGAAATTTTAAAAGAAATTAATTGTACAAAAAAAGAGTTTACAAATATTTGTGATAATTTTTCAAATAAAAAAATATTTAAATGTAATAATAAAGGAGAGCTTATAAAACAAGACGATGGAAGTTTAATCCTTAACGAATATATCAAGTAAGAATAGATTATTATTAGTATGAATAAAAAAGTTTTAGTTTTAGACTATAAAACTGGAAATGTTGACTCAGTTGTAAAAGCAGTCAACATACTTGGATATGAAGCTATTTTTTCATCTAAAAAAAGTGATTTTGATAAGGTTCAAAAAATTATATTACCAGGTCAAGGGGCATACAATTTCGCAATGCAAAAATTAAATGAAGACGATATTTTAGAAAATATAAAAAAAAAAATTGATGAAGAAAATATTTTTGTTCTTGGTATTTGTTTAGGAATGCAAATTTTAAGTACCATCGGTATTGAAAATAACAAAACTAAAGGCCTTAATCTTATTGAGGGAGAAGTAAAAATTATGAAAAACAGACCAAATAAACTTCCTCATATAGGCTGGAATACCGTAAAGTTTTTGGATGAAAATGAAAACCTATTTAAAGATATTCAGAATGAAAAAGATTTTTACTTTATTCATAGTTATTATTTTTCATGTAAAAAAAGTTCAAATATTATTGCAACAACAAAATTTAATGAAGAGTTTCCTTCAATTGTAAAAAATAATAGTATTTATGGCGTTCAGTTTCATCCAGAAAAAAGTCTTAAGAGTGGTATTAAGCTTTTTGAAAATTTTTTAAAACTAAAATGAATAAAATAAGAATTATTCCTACAGTATTATTTAGAGACACTAATACTGTGAGGGGAAAAAATTTTAAAAGTTGGCGTGTAGTAGGAAGTGTTATGCAGTCAATTAAACTTTATTCCTTGAGGGAGGTGGATGAATTAATATTTTTTGACGTTACTGCTACTAAAAATAAAGAAATAAACTACGACTTAATAAATGACTTTGCAAAAGAATGTTTTATGCCAGTTGTTGTCGGTGGAGGTATTAGAAATATTAATGATATTGAAAATATTCTAAAAATAGGCGCAGACAGAGTCTGCATTAACACAGCCTTAGTGGAGAATATTGATTTTGTTAAAGAGGCCATTAAAATCTTTGGAGTACAGTGTATAATTGGGTCAATTGATTATAAAAAAGATGAAAAAAACAAAAATTTTATTTGGACTAATTCAGGAGGAATAAAAACTGATAATGAATTATTTGATTTTCTAAAAAAAGTTGAAGATATAGGTTTGGGTGAGCTGTTGTTAACCTCAATAGATCATGATGGGGTTATGAAAGGTTATGACAACCCAACTCTTAAAAAAGTTAATTCAAACTTTAATTTCAAAGTTATTGCGTCTGGTGGAGCTGGGAAAAAAGAAGATGTTTATAAAACAATAAAAGACACGAATGTATCAGCAATTTCTTGTTCGAGTATTTTCCATTTTACTGAAAATACACCTTTGTCTATCAAGAGATTTTTAAAAGAAAAAAAAATTAATGTGAGAATATAATAATTTTAATGAAAAAATATGTTTTAATTCAAGTAAGATCCTCATCTAGCAGATTACCGTTTAAGGCTTTATTAAATATTAACAATATTCCTTTGATAATTTTGCTTTTTAGACGAATAGTTTCCAAATCATATAAAACTGTAATTTTAACCTCCAATCATTCGTCAGACGATTATTTATGCAAAGAATTGAAAAAATATAAAATTAATTTTTATAGAGGAAATCTACCTAATGTTAAAAAAAGATTTTTAGATTATTCAAAAAACTTAAACGATAATGACATTATAGTTAGGTTAACTGCTGACTGCTTATTTGTAGATAAATGGTTGGTAAAATTTGTAATAAAACAATTACAAAAAAATAGTAAGGAATATTTATATACAAATCCTAAAATCTCAGGTGTGCCAGAGGGGATTTCTGTTGAAGCTTTTAGACTTAAAACTTTAAGAAGATTCAAAAAAAATTCAGATCTTGATAAGGAACATGTTACAGTCAATTTTGATAGAATTAGAGAAAATACAGTTTTATTCGAAAAAAAGAAAAAACAATGGAAAAATTTAAGTACATCCATAGATACTTTAGATGATTTTTATAAAGTAAAGAAAGTTTTCAATGGTATTAAAAACCCGTCATCTATTAAATGGCAGTCTTTATGTGAAAAACTAGGAAGAATAAAACCTAATAAAAAAATAATAAAAAAAACAAACTTTGTATTAGAAAGTTTTTACACAAAAGACTTGAATAAAGATTTGTTGATAAAGATATCAAATCTAAAAAATCAAGAATGGAAATTTGGAAAAAAATCACAACTAGATTTTTTCAAAAAAAACTATTCTAAGTTAGATTTACATAATCTATTTTTTTGTAATGAAAAATTAATTGGATATACAACTTTGAAAGAAAGTTATTTTTATAATTCTGGTAATTCAAAAATACAAAAGAAAAAAAAGTGTTTAATTTTTGATACATTTATTATTCATAAAAATTATCAAAAAATGAACTTAAGTGAAATTTTAATGTCTTTTAATAAAAGCTTAATATATAAACTTAATTTACCTAGCTTCTTAGTTTGTAGTGACAGTTTAGTTAAATTTTATAATAAAAATCGTTGGCTAATAATAGATGACAAGAGAATTATTTTAACCAATAAATTTAAAAATTTAAATCTTTTTTCATTAAATATTAATACAAGTCAATTATTCTCATCAAAAAGAGAAAAAATTTTCATTAAAATTTAAATCTATTCAAAAAATTATCTAAGTTATTTTAATTAATTTTTTTTTTTTTAATAATTTAAATAATTCAATAGACACACTTTTTTTTAAATTAATTTTTTTTGAAATATCGTCTAATGAATTTTTTCCATCACACCAAGTTAAAAAATTCATTATTTTACTATTAGATAATACATTTAGACTTTTATTTTCTTTATTTTTAAGGGTAGTGTAGAGATTGTACTTAGTCATAAAAGGTTCACAAATTTTAGTAGAGACTGGGTAATAAGTGCTCTCAAATTTTTCAATTACTTTTTTATAGAAATTTATAGCTCCAATCAAACCTTTATTCGTAACTACAGTTCCAATTTTATCTAAAGATGTGTGGTATTCAGGGTACTCTGCATATTTAGATCTCATTATTGAGCTAACAGGCAAATCTACAAATGGTGCACAATATTGCCTTTCATCGCTACCTCTTTCATTCCAATCAAAACTTTTTTTTTTAGTTTTTATCTTTTTAAATATTTCTTTTGCGATGTTATCACTGGGTGTATCCCCATATTTGCTAGGCAAGAAAGAAAAGCATCTTTCATCTCCTACGCAAGACAAAACATACCCTGCCAACATGTTGTTTTTTAAAGTATTAAGATTTTTGCTTAAATATGCTATTGAACCAATAGTTTCAGGTATAAATAAAAATCTATAGCTATACCTTGTATTTTTTTTTCTTAAATAATTTGCTAAAAATGTTGCAACAACCATTCCTGAAATTTCATCATTTGCCATTGATGGATGACAAATGTAGGTAGAAAAAAAAATTTCTTTTTTTAAACTACCTTTGTAAAGAATTTCAGCATAATTTAATTTTCCATCAATAAATTTTGTATCTATTACGACTTTATAAACTCCTTCCTTTAATTTTTTTCTCTGTTTATCAGCAATACAAAATCCCCAAGTTTTTTCATAATAGGATGTTATATAAGGAATTGCATTGGGTTGACCAGGTAAACTATGAAGATTTTTTTGTAAGTCTTTTAGATTAATATTTTTGTTTATCGACCCGCTATAGCCCACTAAATGAAGGTTATTTTTTTTAAATGAGCAAATTTTTTTGTTTTCTGGTGTCAATATATAAGCATCCTTTACAATCCATTCTTTGGGAATTTTCCAGTCAAAAACTTTTTCTTTAGATTTGTAACTTTTCACTACTAGTTGAGGACAAATATCTTTTAATATTGATAGTGTTTCTCTATTTCCTTTTCCCGTAAGTGATCTGTTGATCGGAAATAACTTTTTACACAAGTCAATAGGTGAGATTTTATTTAACATTTAAAATTTTATATATCATACAATTTAAAATAAATATCTTAAAATACTTGATAAAGTTTTTAATATCATTAAGAAATGAAAGAGAGAAAAATATGAATAAACTCTTAACCAAATATTTTAGGGACCTTTTATTTTAGCGTTTTAACTAAATAATAATGATATATAATATCTTAAGAAATGAATAAAATTTGGAAAATTGTTAAACCTTCAAAATATAAAAGTATTAAAGAGTGTATTGGAGATTTAAAAAAAAAAAAAATAGTTTTAAGTCCATGGATTGAAAATGTATTTAATAGAAAAAGTAATCAAATTATCTTGACAAACAAAACAATCTTTTTAGTTAAAATTAAAGTTTCTCATCTTGGCTTCAAAGGTCCTGCTAAATTAAAAGATATTTATAAAAAAATAAGAAAATACAATCTTGGATTAGTTCCACCAGATGTAGCTCTTAGAGCGCGACTCCAATTTAAAAATCAAAAAATTGGAAATTGGCTTAGATTTGCCACACCAATGAATTCATTGATAGATAGTGATAAAGTTCCACATTTAATTAAATTAGGTAAGGCATTAAATAATTATTTTGTTGAAACATATTGGTCATATCCAGCTGCAATTTTTCATCCACACAACGAATTTGTTTTCGTAAAGAATGATATTTAAAAAATTAAAAATTAATAATACAGTTCTAAAAAATCGAATTGTAGTTTCTCCAATGTGTCAATATTCCTCTGAAAATGGTAGTCCTTCAAAATGGCATTATCAACATTTGAATAGCCTATCTTCGACAGGTGCTAGTATGGTGATTTTAGAATCAACAGCTGTTGATAAAATTGGAAGAATTTCTAGATCCGATATGTGTCTTTACAACAATACACATGAAAAAAAATTAAAAAATTTGATTAAATTTTTAAAAAAAGAAAATGATATAAAATATGGAATTCAAATATCTCATTCGGGAAGAAAAGGTTCAAGTTATGAACCTTTAATTAAATACAACACCCCGTTGCCTAAAAATAAATCCTGGAGAACATTAGCTCCCTCTTCATTAAGTAGAGCAAAAAAGTGGCCCCAACCAATGGAAATGACAAAAAAACAAATAAAAGATCTTATAAAAAAATTTAAGAACACCTCCTTAAGAGCGAAAAGAATTGGTTTTGATTGTCTTGAGATTCATATGGCCCATGGGTATTTATTACATCAGTTCTTTTCCCCCATTTCAAATAAAAGAAATGATAAGTATGGGGGTAGTTTAAAAAATAGATCAAGATTATTGTTAGAGATTGCACAAGAGTTGCGAAAAATATGGCCTAAAAATAAAATTTTAGGAGCTAGAATTACAGGAACTGATCACTTAAAAGGAGGTCTATCTGTAAAGGATGCAAACAGTTTAGCTAAAAATTTAAAAAAGGTTGGTTTAGATTATATTAGTGTATCTAGCGGGGGTATAATTCCATTTACAAAAATGAAACAAAAAGAGGCTTTTAGACTAAATATAGCCAATGAAATAAAAAAAAACTCTATGTTAATTACTACGATGAGCGGCATGATAACCAAACATAATATTGCAGATGATATAGTAAAAAAGAAAAAAATCGACTTTATAACAATTGCAAGAATTTTAATTAAAAATCCAAGATGGATTTATCAACTTGCAAAAAAAAAGAATGTTAAAAATTTAATACCCAATCAATATTCAAGGCTAATATAATTTATATTATTTTATCGATTTTTGTAATTATTTCTTGAGTAATTTTATTCAAGTTGGTTTTAAAATTATTAAATATTCTTATATGAGGTTTTTTAGGAAATTCAGCCTTGATATCCTTACCCCAAACATTTTTACTGCCATCGTTATAAAACTTTCGCATTTTTAACTTTTTAAGTTTAGCAATATCTGCTTTTATAAAAATTTCTAAATAATTATTGATATTTTTTTTAGTTAGTTTTCTTGTATTTTCTTCTAATCCGACAGTTGCAAAAATAACATTGATTTTTTGATTAGTGATAAATTTAATCAATTTAATTATTTTAATTCCAAACTTTATTCTTTCTTTAGCTGTATATTTTCTATTCTTGAATATTCTTCTAATGTCATCACCACTCCACATTATAGTTGGTCCAAATTTTTTTCGTATGCCAGGTAGCAATTTCCTAGCCAATCGAGTTTTACCTGAACCAGGTAAGCCACTAATTCTAAAAAGGATACCTTTATTTTTATTAATTATCATTTGACTGAACGTTTAATATTTATTTATCATATAAAAAAATTAAATACCCAAAAAAAATATATATCCTAATTAAATTTTTTAAACTCTAAAATTGTTAATTATTCTTTATTAGTTGATTTTATTATACTTCAGTGTATTTATACTTCCTTATAAACAAGATAATTATTCTCAAATGCTAACAACTAAAGAGCCAAATAATATCTCTAAAGTTATTATTAATGCTTGCCGATATCATGCGGAAAACACCTTAAATGAAAAAGTTAATATTTCTAAGTTAAAGATATCAAAATATCCTTCTTTAAAATTTATCTTTTTTTTTAATTAGTTTTATTTTGTCTGGAAGAATTTTTGATAAAAAAAAAAGGTTAGACCTAATATACTCAAATATAAATATTGGTAGATTTATCCTAAGTTCTGTATTCGATAATTTTGATACATATCTGTCTCGATTTAAATATTATTATCATTATTTAAGATATTTTTATATAGCAGGTAAATTTTTAAAAACTGCAAATAATATAATGAAAAATAAAAGTTTAAAATCTATATATGTTGATCACTGTGGTGGTGTTAATGGTATACTATTTACTCTAATCTCAAAAAAAAAAATTGTTTATACAAATAATTATCCAAAAAATATATTTGCAACAAAGAAAAATCTATCCAATTATGATGGGACATATGAAAGTAGATTGCAATTTATAAAATCTAATAAATACAATGGTATTAAATACCATCAACGAGCTAAAAAAATTCTAAAAAATCTTGCAAATAACGCAAAAATTATTCCTTGGATGTATGATACGAAATATAAAAAGATAGATAATATTTCCAACTTAGGAGAATACGAGTATGTTATTTATACACATTCATTTATCGATGGACAATTATGGTTTGGAAATGATGGTTTTGAAAATAGCTTTGATTGGCTGAAATTTACTTTAAATAATTTAGAATTAAGAAATAAAAAAACACTTATTAAATGTCACCCTAACTATTTTAGTAAATTTAATGGAAGAGTAGTCGAAGTAGGTGAGGTCGATATGAAAGTTTTTAATCTCATTTATGAAAAATACAAATCAAATAAAAATTTTTATTTTATGGACAAGCCTATAAAAAATGGGGAATTGATCAAAAAATTAAACAAAAACTGCATTGGAATAACTCACCACGGAAGTGTTATTTTAGAAATGGGTTATTTGGGGTTTAAAGTTATTTCTTCAAAATCAACTTTTTACTCTAAGAGATTTCAACTATCCAACATTTGGAGCAATAAAGATGAATACAAATTGTTGCTCAGCAAAAAAAGCACTGAGCTTAATGGATGTAACAAAAAAGATTTATACGAAATAATAAATAAGATGTATTTTGATAAAGACAGCTATTCAGTTTTTAATAAGAGTAATTATACAGCTGAAAACTCAATTGAAAAAACAATAAAAAAACATCTTAACAAAATTAATTCTAAAAAGTTAATTAAAAATAATAGGTTAGATTTTGACTCTAGCTATTTTAATAAATTAGACAAAACCACAATTGATAATATATCGAAGGATTTGGCAAAAAATATAATATTTTAGTCGTTAAAAAATTTACTTTTTATTATAGATATCATTTGAAGAGAACCTTTTAAATCGTTTTTATCTTTAATCTTTTTTTGATTCTTTAAATCAAACGTTAAAAAATTATTTATATAATTAATATATAATTCTTTTTTGTTATTAAAAAAGCTTTCAATATACTTTTTGTCAATTTTATTTTTTTCAGATAAATGAATAACTGGTATTTTAATATCTCTAGAATATTTTTTATTTGAAAGTTTATAATAATTACCCATCAATGAAGATCTAATGTTTATAATTTTTTTTTGTAAGAAAATTGCATCTAATATAGAGCTAGAATCATGAAAAAGAACAATTTCAGATTTTGTTATGTAATTTAAGGTCTGGTGTTGTTTAATATCTATATTATTTAAATATTTGATTACTTCATTCTTGTTGGTTTTAGGATGTAAACATACAACAATTTTTTTATTATAAATTTTACTTAATTTTATTAATAATTTTTTTAAACTTAAGTAATATTTTATTTTAGCCTTTTCTGTTATTTTTTCATCAAATTGTGTTACTTCATCAAACCCAAAACCAGAGTCTAAAAAAACCACATATTTAGTCTCTAATTTTTTAGATTGTTTGAGCAATCTTTCAAAAGACCTAAAATTTACATGTTCTATGTTTTTTATATAATTTAAATTTAGTAATGGAAATCTTCTATTAATTTTTTTGGATAAATAATTGTTATAAATTCTAACATTTTTTTTTGAACCTTCAAATAATATTTCTATTTTTGGAAAAAAGTTAAACAAAACCAAAAATCTAAATATTACCCAAACCATTTTGTTAAAAAGAAAATATTTAAGATAAAATTTAATTTTATCATTTAAACTAAGATTATAATTAGATGAAAATTTTGATTGACCGGTATAGCCAATTGTTAAATTAATAAGAAGCTTACAATTATATTTTTTTAAAATATAGAGAGTTTTAAAATATTTTAACTCCCGACCAATAGCGATAAAGGTTACTACTTCTTTCTTATCCAAAAATGACTTAAATGACTGATAATTTTTTGGTTCAATGATAACTAGATTTTTTGGAAATTTTTTTTTTATAAATTTTTTATCATTATTAGATTTTTTTTTATCAATAACCCTTGTAAGATTTATGAAATAAAACTTTTTAAATTTTTTACAAGCTTCTCTATAGAATTCCTCATATAATAAAAAATCTTTTTTTACATCGTCAGATGAAAAGATATAGGTTATAATTTTTTTTTTCATTTATTTACTTCAACTTATAATATATATGGAATTATAATGTTAAATCAAAAAAAACCTAATATTTGTATAAAAAAAAATTTTTCATCTAGTAATGATAAGAATTTTCCAATAACTATAAAAAATTATTGTCTAAGGTTAAAAATTGAAATTTTTATTTTAAAAATATATTCATTAAAATATTAGTTATGAAAAATAATATTAACAAAATTTCTTATGTTCTTTCTGGTAAATATAATTTTAAATTAATTTTAATTTTATCTTTAACTTTAGTTATGACTTTTCTTGAGTTGTTCAGTATTGCGCTAGTAATACCACTAATAAGTAGTTTAATCGGAAGCAGTGATAATTTTTTTTTATCAGAATACCTTAAGGATTACTTTGAATTTTCAGGTGATAAATTTGTTATTTTAAGTTTAGTATTTTTTATATCAATTTTTATTATTAAAAGTTTTTTTTTAGTGTTTTTTAATGCAGTAAGAATAAAATTTGCATACAATTTGCATTTGGATTTATCAAACAAGTTATTTAAAAACTATCTTTTTAGAGACTATGCTTCATTTATAAAACAAAACTCATCTAAATTTATTAGAAATGTTAGTGGTGAATGTAATATTTTTTCATTTGGAGTTGTTAGTTGCTATATTGCACTGATCTCAGAACTAATTATAGTCACGTCAATTAGTATATTTTTATTATATTACAGTTTTTTTTCATCACTGTTTGTCATTACATTTATTGTAATTTTGAGTGGACTAATACTAAAGTTAACCCATAACAAATTTAAATATTGGGGAGACATAAGATTAAAATATACGAGTAAAATACTTCAAAATTTACAAGAAAGTTATGGTTATATTAAAGAAATTATTTTTTCGGCTTCTCAAAATTACTTCTTAAATCGTCACTTTGAGTCCAACAATCATAACAACCAAGCATCTATTAAAAGAGATATATATTCTAGTATCTCAAGGCCCATACTTGAAACAATTACCTTAATCGCTTTTTTTATTTTAATTATATTATCTCTTTTATTTTTAGATGAAAAAAAAGAAGATGTAGTAGTCTTAATTGGAGTAATATTTTTTGCGTCGATTAAAGTTTTGCCATCTATCACTCAAATCATAGAGTCGATCCAATCTCTTAAGTTTAATACTGCATCAATAGATACTCTTTATGATGAGTTTAAGTTCCAAAACCAAAATTTTAAGAAGAAAGATACTAAAAAATTAAAAAAAAATTTTAGTAGATTAAATCTTAAAAATGTAAATTTTTCATATGATGGCGATAATAAAAA
>MDSY01089339.1_pt1 | contig 20065 bp, 36 predicted proteins | sample 811131 | NCBI WGS metagenome assembly MDSY01 (sample SAMN05326643, study PRJNA326480) | marine metagenome | isolation source: seawater | place: Atlantic Ocean: South West | collected 2010
CAACTTAGAAACTTATAATGACTATCCTCAAAGTGCTTCTAATAATGCTAAAAAGGTGTTAAGATGGAGGGACAAATATAAAGATGAAGTTAAGGGAATGACTCAAATCGGGTGGACTAGAGCTAATCAATTAGCAAAAAAAGAAAAAATAAGCAGGGAAACAATAGCTAGGATGTCGGCTTTTCAAAGACATAAAAAAAATGCAGAAGTAGATGCTGAATTTAAAGATACGCCTTGGAAGGATAAAGGATATGTTGCTTGGCTTGGTTGGGGTGGTACAAGTGGAATTAATTGGGCATCTAAAAAACTCAAACAAATTGATAAAAAATGATACAAGATTATAAAACAATAGCAATTAATTTAGGAAGCTTTGGAATATCTTTAACAAACATTGATATGATGCTTAAAATTATACTGCTTAGTGTGACTATCGGATATACCGTACAAAAATGGTACTTAATTAATAAAAAGAAAAAGTAATGCCTAAAAAGAAATTTTCAGAAACTAAACTAGGAAAATTTTTAGATAGAGTTGGATCTTCTATTGTTGGTCAAGCAGAGAATATACTTCCAGATAATGGATTTTATGGAATCATAAAAAACCTAATAGCTAAAGAACATAAGCTAAGTCCAAAAGATAGAGAGTTTGCTTTAGAGTTATTGGAAACGGATTTAATAGAAATGCAAGAGGTTTCAAAGAGATGGCAATCGGATATGAAATCAGATAGTTGGCTGTCTAAGAATGTTAGACCTTTAACTTTAGTATTCTTCTCAATATCTTATGTGGCAGGTTGGTTTTTAGAATACCCATTAGACAATATTACAGGACTATTATCTTTAATAGTTGGAGCTTATTTTGGATCTCGAGGATTTGAAAAGATTAAAGCATTAAGTAAATAGACACAGTACCTATTAGATTACTTTTACTATATTTATTTAGATTTATATTTTAGAAATATAATAGATTATATATTTTAATAAAAAATTTAAATTTATTACTTTTTTTTATAAAAAACAAAACTTATATTGTAAAATGGAATATTCGCAAGAACTTATTGATAGAATATATAGTTATAAGTCTATATCAAACAAAGAAAAAATTGATCAATTACTTGAGATGGATGCTAGTCAATACACAAATTGTGGAATAGATAGCACAAAGCTTGAAAGACAACAAGTAAAAAAAAATAGCACTAACATATACAAGACCATTAAAAAGATTGATAACAACTTAGGACAAAGCTTCCTAAAGCTTCAAGATTAATGGCTAAAAAACTTACACGAAGTAAACTTGTAAAAAAACTAGATACAATATTTAGTCAATACATAAGACTCAAAAATTCAAATGATGAAATTAGTGTCTGTTTTACCTGTGGAAAAAAAGATCATTGGAAAAAACTACAAAATGGTCACTTTCAATCAAGAAGACATTATTCAACTCGTTGGGATGAAGTAAATTGTCAGGTGCAGTGTGCTGGCTGTAATGTTTTTAAATATGGGGAACAATATGTTTTTGGAAATAAACTTGATCAAAAGTTTGGAAGTGGAACAGCTAAAAGATTACACAAAAAAGCTCAACAAATAATAAAATTTTCTAATAATGATATAGAAGACTTAATAAAAAGGTATAAAGATTTTGTAGATTGTATGTAAATCAGTATATTTGAATGTCTTGTTTATTGTTAATAGAAAAGGGGGTCGATCTTAATTGACTCTTTTTTTTTGTTATGTATTTGTTTTATTAAATTTTTTGTTTATATTTGAAGGTATTAATAATTTAAATAACTAGACAAATGAGTACACAATTAGAACAAGTTAAATCAGAAATTAGGACATTAGAAGTCCAACTAAAACACGCAACTCTTTATAATGATGCATTTTCTAAACTTCAACTTAATAAAGAACTAGAAGCAAAAAAATCTTTTAAATCTATTTTAGAATGGATGTAAAAAATGTAAGAACAAGATATTCACATCAAGGTAAAAATTCACTTATAAAATTTTATATTGATAGAGTAGAATCTTTGCAAAAAAAGATCCAATTTTTAGAAGCACAATTAGAAGTAATTAGTAATAATCAATAAAATTTAAAAATGAACACAGACAAATTAAAGGAATTGTATTTAAAATACAAACTGACTAAAGAAGATGTATTTAAGCATCAACACTATGTAATTATCACACGAACAGGGATCGACAAGATTCAAGGAATTGAACAAATAGACATCAATTATGAAGTCATTAAATGTGATCCTAATTTTGCAGTAATGAAAGCTAATGCACAAAAACAAGGTAAGAAAATTCAAACCTTTGGAAGTGCATTAAAAGGAGCAAATTATAAAGACGGAAATTGTAATTCTTGGTATGTTGCCGAGATGGCAGAGAAGAGGGCAATGAGTAGGGCAGTATTGAAATTAACAGGATTCTATGAGCTTGGAGTTTTTGGAGAAGATGAATCGGATAGTTTTAAAAAATAAATTAGTAACTAAATAAATCAAAATAAATATGGGAGCATTAATTACAACATCAATTAGAGTGGATAAATTACCACGAGAAAAATTTGTTAAAGGTAAAGATGGAGCAGTCTATTATAACTTTACAATATCTATTTCGGATGAAACAAGATATGGAAACAATGTAGCTTTAATGGATAGTAGAACACAAGAAGAAAGAGAAGCAGGAAAAGCGGTAGATTATCTCGGTAATGGTAAGGTGGTCTGGATTAAGGATGTACAAAATGGCGCAGGTAAAATTTTACTAGCAGAAAAAGAAGAAAAACTTGATATAATATCAGGAACTGAATCTGCATATGTAGAAAAGAAATCTGATTTACCGTTTTAAGAAATACTTTTTTCTAATTTTAAAAGGGGTATAATTTAATTTTTATACCCTTTTTTATTTATCTTTATTTAATGACTCATAAACAACGACAAGAAGAAGAGGATCACGACTTATTAATGCAATTTATTGAAGAAGATTGCTTTGTAGATTCACATATTAAAATTGACTATCCTCCAGTAGCTTTATCATATGGAGAAAAATTAATCAAAACAAAATTAGGAGATTCACTTTTACCAATACCGATCGGTACATATGGAAATCTATCGGTTGTAACAGCTCCTCCTAAAACAAAAAAAACCTTTTTTATATCATTATTGAGCTCTGTGTTTTTAAGTAATCAAAATGTATATGGAGGTAAAATTAAAGGACATAGGGGTAATGGTCACTTAATTCACTTTGATACTGAACAAGGTCTGTGGCATTGCCAAAAGGTATTTAAACGAGTGTTTGATATGGACTCTAATATAAACAAAGATATTTACCATACGTTTGGATTGAGGGCAATACCTCACAAAACAAGATTAGAATTTATAGAATACTATCTGTCAAAAAAAATAAATTTACCATCTCTTGTAATTATTGATGGAATTGCCGATCTTGTAAGTGATGTAAATAATCTCGAAGAGTCAAATGCAGTAGTTCAAAAGCTAATGCAATGGTCAAGTGTTTATAATGTTCACATAATAAATGTCATCCATCAAAACTTTGGATCTACTAAATTGGGAACTGGTCACTTAGGATCTTTCTTAGAAAAAAAAGCAGAAACGGTTATTTCATTGGAAGCAAATACGGTTAATAAAGATTGGGTAACTGTAAGATGTGGCAGAAGTAGAGGGTATGCGTTTAAAACATTTAGTTTTGAAGTCAATGACATTGGATTACCTTGTATTGTAGATGATATGTACGACCCTTTGGAATAGTATGGTTAAAGATAAAATAATATTAATTGCTAAGAAACACGAAACGTGGATTGATATTGTTTGTACTTTTGGATGCACTAGAAGAGTTGCAGAGGATATTGTTCAAGAGATGTATATAAAAATCCAATTAACTTTAGAAAAAGGTAAATTAGATATTATGTATAATGATGAAATAAATTATTATTATATATTTAAAACATTAAAAAGTATGTTTATTGATTTAAAAAGAAAATCAAAGAACATTAAAATTTTGGATCTTGATGAACATATAGAAAACTTTGGAGATACTTACTATGCTTATAATGAAGTGAATTTTGATGAAGCTTATGATACTATCAAAAAAGAATTAAGTGAAATGTATTGGTATGATCGCAAGGTTTTTGAGGTAATTAATAGTGGGGAATCAATTGCAGATTTTTCAAGAAATTCAAAGATTAAATATTATGCTTTGTATTTTACCTATAAAAAAGTAAAAGATCACTTAAAAAAACTAATATGAAACTAGGAGATTTAATATATTACATTACTAAATACACAGGGATCAAATATATAGTTGATACTTATCACGCATTTAAAGGAACAAAATGCAAATGTAATGATAGGAGAAAAGCCTTGAATAAATTAAAAATTAAACGATGGTAAAATTTGAAACAAATGAATTTAGAGAATGGGAACAGTTTAGAATGGGAACAAACGATGTCATATCAAATAAAGAATTTGAATTGGTTTGCCACCTGCACAGCAAATACCACAAACATAGTTTTTATAAACCCTGTACCTGTAATCCAAAAGTAATAAACCAATGGATCAAAGACTTAAATATCATTTGGGATAATGGGCATAGAAAAGATTAATGAACTTGAAAAGGCAGTAGTAATAATTCTAAACTTGGATGGATGGGATTTGAAATGGACTGGCAAAGGTAATTCAAGGTGGGATGCAAAAGGTAAAACTCCAAAAGGTCACGATTGTGTTATAGAAATGAAGTTTCGTAATAAGTACTATGAAGAGAAAATGCTTGAAAAATATAAGTATGATTCTCTAATGAAACTTGATGATAATATCATTAAACTATATTTTGTTAATGATCCAAAAGGTAATTTTTTATATTGGCTAAATGCTTTAGAAATGCCAAAAACCAAAAAAATGTATTGTCCTGATACGACAATGTGGTCAAAAAAAAGACTTTTAAAAGATGTATATCTACTCAAGGAAAATCAAGCTAGTAGAATAAATCTTAACCTTTCTTAAAATAAAAGTTATTAAATGTTTTGTTTATAAGTAATAATGTTATAAGTTTGTACTATTAATAAACAAGCCATAAGGCATATAACTTAAAACTTAGAAATCGCAGAAACACAAAACAAATTACTTCAAAATGGAATTTTACACAATGATGGAACATTTGACATAGATATGTTAATGACTGTTCAAGAGTGTGAACAAATGCTTAGCTTATTAGCAATGAGACATATGTTAGCAGAGTTAGCAGAAGGAGACATAGAAGCTTCTTATATTCAAAAACAAAGTGCATTAACAATGTGTAGCAACTTTGATTTTATCTTTGGAACAGAAAAATCATATTATAATGGTTTAGAAAATCTAATAAATTCTAAATTAACTTCATTAAAAAAAGAGGATATGATGAAACCAATTAAAGATTTGATCAATACTATGAAGTCTTGGGATGATGACTATGATGAATATAGATAAACTAATTGCGAGTTGGAGAAGTGGTCATCTCGTGAGTCTCATAAACTCAAGGTCAGGGGTTCGAATCCTTTACTCGCATCTAAATTAAATAACAATGACAATAAATTCAGACACATTAATCTATATTAAAAGTGAAATTGAAAGACTTACTAGAGTTGATCCACAAATATCGGATGTGATAGTTACGATTCAATTAAAAGAAAAACAAGATAATAATAAAAACTTTCTTTATATAGACTTAAAAAATTAACAAAATGGGATATAGAATAAAAGACAAACAACAAGTAATAGATTGGTTTAATAATTTTGCAGATTACATAGAGAAGAATAATGAAAATCTTTATCAAGAAGCTATTGATTTTGCAGATGGAAAAGAATGTGAATTTTGAAAAAAGAAAGAAGATATAGGTCAAGGCAAGGTAGAACCGATAAGCAATATACAGCTAGTCTTAAAGCTTTAGCGATTGCTTTTATAGGTTTAATAATAATAACAATAATTTCAATATAATAATATGGGAACATCAAAAGACATTTTAATCGAGGAAGTTTACGATTTAAAAGAAAAAATAAAAGAACTAGAAGAACAATTAAAAGAATCAAAAGAACACACTTATATACACGAAACACATACTTTGCATTGTAGTGATGGAGAAATGCACTTTGGATATGGAGAAGTAGATAATGAAAAATGGCTTGTATATAATACAGATCAATTAATCAAAGACCTTCCTTTTATAATTAATCAAGTTGTAAAAGAGAATAAAAAAATGCAAGATTATTATTTAGATCAAATTAAAAAAGAATTAAAAGAACTATAACTTAATATATAAACTATGAATAAAATACATCCTTTTGAGAATGAAATTTTTGAAGCTTTTAGAGTTAAAGAAAAGAAGATAATGGAAGCTATTATCTTTTTAAAGTTAAATGGGTATAAAGTTTATGAAGAAAAAAAATGATATTATTAGTAGATGCAGATAGTTTAATATTTGCGAGTTGTTATAGAAAAAGAGAAAATCCAGAATCGGAAAAATTCTACACAGATATAAGTGATTCAAGAAATAAATTTGATGAACAGTTTATGCAAATTGTCAATCACTTAGAAGAACTATATACTATTGACAAAGTACTTACGTTTAGTGGATCAAAAGGAAACTTTAGAAAACTTCTTACCAACAAATATAAAGCTAATAGGAAGAAACAAGAATTACCTCCATTATTAAATGAGATGCATCAATTTGTAAAAGACCAATATGATAGTATATATGGTTATGGAGTTGAGACAGATGATATGGTTGCAAGATATTGGTATAATTTAAGTAAGCAATTTGGAAGAAATGAAGTCTGTATTGTTAGTATAGACAAAGATTATAAACAGTTTCCTGCTTTAATATATAACTATCATTATAAACACAAAGAGATATTAGATATAAGTGAAGATGAAGCTATGTATAACTTCTATGAACAAATGATAATGGGCGATTCTGCTGACAATGTCAATTACTTTCTGGGTAAGGGTAAAAGGTTTGCAGAAAAGTATTTTATAGATTGCCAAACAAAATATCAATACACTAGAAAATTATATGAATTATTCAAAAAAGAATACAAAGGTAAAGGAAGACAGAAATATGCAGAGTGTTATCATTTATTAAAATTAAGAACAAATTAATGAGACAGTTTAAACCATTAAAAAAAAATAAACCAAACAACAAGCAAAAAGCTATTAGAAAAAAACAAAAAGAAAGATTTGTTGAAGAGGATAGAAAACCAAGAGTAAAACGAAATGGGGTTTTAATATTAAAAAAATAAATTATTAACGCAAGATAAAAACAATATGAAAAAATTTAAAATTAAAGAAATCAAAGAATTATTAAAAGAAAAGAACCTACTTGAATTTAATAGAGATATTAGCCAAAGACATACAAACTCAATAATGGAGAGTATAAATCAATGTGGGGTATTAAGATTGCCAATTATAGGAGACATCTCTAAATTTGATAAAAGAAAATATGTTATTGTGGATGGTCAACATTTATGTAATGCTTTAGTTAATATGCCCTCTAATTTATTTACAGAAATTTCAAGTGATATCGAATGTATTGTAAAGAAATATAATAATAAAAATGAAGTGATCAAAGATGTTGCAAAACTAAACAATGTTCAAAAAACTTGGAATGATGAAAATTATTTAAACGCTTGGTATCGTTACGGTAAAGATAATATTGAGTATTTTAGCAACTATGCATATCTTTGGAATACTTATAATAATATATTTGATGGACTGCCTTGTGGTTTTCTAGTTGACTTATATGCAACTAACAAAGAGAATTTTAGAGAAGGGAAATTAGAATTTAAAGATGTTCAATATAGTGACAAATTAGCTCAACTCTCTTATAAATTAAAATCAGATTATAATAAAGGAGCTTTTACTTTGCAAGGATTAAGTAGATGGGCATTTAAAAGAAAGTTTGTAGAATTAAAAGAAGTTGATTTTGTTAAATTAGAATCAAGATTAATGAGAGCTTTAGAAAATAATGAAGACAAAGGTTGTAATGGAAGAGATGACTTCTCGGAATTTATTAATAACATTTACAAAAGAATATAAAAGATGACATCATTGAGACCAAAGGATCTTGGCAGTAACATTGTTAAGTTGTCAGGAGTGAATCTATTTGATAATACAAGGAAAAGGAAAAATGTACAATATAGAGCTTTGCTCTGTTTTTTATTACGAGAAAAACTATTAATGCGATGGACTAATATTGCAAACTTTTTTGAATCTCAAGGTAAGAAAATGGATCACGCAGGAGCAATATACTTAGTGAAGATGTATCCTATATATAAAAAAGAAAATCCTTTGTTAGATGAAATTGAAAATATGTTTATTTTTAAAAGTCATCTCAATTATGATGAAATTGATAAAGTTCACTACTTAGAAAACAAGTATAATAATATGGAAAAAAAATACTTGACTCTTCTTGAAAAAATGAATGATCCTATAATAAAAGAGATAACAAGTTTGCCAGAGGATAGGATAGAAGATGTAAAAGAAAAACTATCCATACTCAAAAAAAGTTGGATATGGAAGCAAAAACAAGAATTATAATCGTTATATAATTATGATACAAAAGGTTAAGATCAATCAAATATTTGAAAATTCAGAAAATCCACGATCAATAAACAAAGACAAATTTAAGAAATTAGTCAAGAGTGTAAGGGAATTTCCTGAGATGTTAAAGCTAAGACCTATTGTTGTAAATAAGGAGATGGGAATACTTGGTGGAAATATGAGATACAAAGCTTGTAAAGAGATAGGACTAAAAGAAGTCTATATAATTAAGGCAGAGGATTTGAGTGATGAACAAGTAGAACAATTCATAATAAAAGACAATGTAGGTTATGGAGATTGGGATTGGGATCTATTGGCTAATAATTGGGAAATTGAAAAATTAGAAGATTGGGGTGTTAATGTTCCATCAATAAAAAATACAGAGCTTTTGTCAGGATTGGATTATAAACCTATGTATTATGAGCCAGAGGTTGAACCAAATATCAACTTAGAAGATTGTATTGATCTAACTAAATATAATGAAAAGATAAAAGCATTAGAAGAATACAAGTTGACTAAACAACAAAAAAAGATATTAAAGATGTTTGCTTATAGATTTATAAAGATAGATTTTGAAAGTGTTGCCAACTATCATTCATTTAATGCAAGTGAAGAAGAACAAAAAGCCATAGAAAGATTGAGATTAGTATTAACAGATGATGGCAAGGATGGATTTATTGAAGATGACTTATTACGTTTATTAGGATTTACAGATAAAGAATTTTTTTAATATGATTGATATATTTATACCAAGCTATCATAGAGCTAAGAACATAAAAACAGCAAAATATTTTATAAAAAAAGGATATGATTCAAACAATATCCACGTGTTTATAGATGATGAAGCAGATGACTTTGAAGAGTATGAAATTGAAACACAAAGATTAGGATGTCAATTGCATATATTCCCAATGGAAGAAGCAAGGAAAAGATATGACTTTGTACATAGACCAAGTAAAATGAGAAGAGCTGCAGGTATGTCAAGAAATATGTTTTATGATATTGCTAAAGATTTAAATATAGACTTCTATCTTGTTATAGATGATGACACTAGACAATATGAAATTAAACCTTATGGTATATATTCAAGAGGTGCAATACTAGAAGACTTCTTAATGGTTTTTGAAGGAGTTAAGGAGTTTATGCAAAAAAGAAAAATTGGAGTCTTTGGATTAAGTCAAACAGGGGATATGTTTACAGTACCAGACAAAAAGATTTTAAGAAACAAAGTAATGAATACAACTTTTATAAATACTAGATTTATATATAGAGGAGAAAAAGCAATACAAGATAATGATACAAGTCAATTTGTTCATATTATGAATGAAGGTTTTTTTACTGGTAGTTTAGCTACTGGACTGGCATTGAATCCTGAGAGTTCAGCAAGTCAAAAAGGAGGATTAACGGATTTATATAAAGAAAACAAACTATTAAACAAATCTTTAATCATACCAATACAATTTCCAAGCTTCTGTTATGCAGAAAAACAAAAGAAAAATGGTGGTCGATTACATCATCATATTAAAAATAAGAATCTTTTTCCAAGAATAATAAAAGGTAAAAGAAATAATATAGCTTGGGACACTTACAAGGAAGATGTCCCATTTACTAATGAGCCAAAAAGAAACCTATGACCGACAAATCCGACACTATAAAAAAGAAGCTAATACAAGCATTAGAAAAATCATTAGGAGTTGTTACAACAGCTTGTAAGAATGTAGGAATACATAGATCCACATATTATGATTATTATAATAATGATCTTAAATTTAAAGAAGAGGTTGATGATATTCTAAATGTAGCTATTGATTTTGCAGAGAGTCATTTACACGAGCAAATTCAAGGAGGGAATACAAGTGCAACAATATTCTATTTAAAGACAAAAGCAAAACATAGAGGTTATGTAGAGCGACAAGAAATCACAGGAGCAGAAGGTATGCCCACAAACTTTCAAATAGAGATAATTGGTAGGACTAAAGATAAAGACTAATATAGTCTATGAGCATTTATTAGATAACAACAAAAAGATCCTTGTAGAACAAGGTGGAACAAGATCAGGCAAAACCTATAATATCTTACTTTGGATAATATTAGAGTATTGTACTAAACAAAATAATAAAGTAATTACCATATGTCGTAAGGCATTCCCAAGTCTTAGGGCAACGGTTTTAAGAGACTTTATGAATATCTTAAACACTCACAACATTTATAATGAGAAGTTCCATAACAAATCAAATTCTGAATATCATCTATTTGGAAATCTTATAGAGTTTATATCATTAGATCAACCACAAAAAATAAGAGGTCGTAAAAGAGATTTGCTTTTTATCAATGAAGGCAACGAGCTATATTTTGAAGATTGGCAACAGTTAGTATTTAGAACACAAGACCAAATCATATTAGACTTTAATCCATCGGATGAATATCATTGGATATATGATAAAGTATTACCAAGAGAAGATTGTGCATTTTACAAAACCACTTATTTAGACAACCCTTTTATTGAAGATTCTATAAAAGAAGAAATTGAAAGGCTAAAGAATACGGATGAACAGTACTGGCAAATCTATGGACTAGGAGAAAGGGCAGCAAGTAGAAGCACAATATTTAAATATACAGAGATAAATCAAATACCAATAGATGCCAATCTTATAGCATATGGAATGGATTTTGGATATTCTAATGATCCAAGTACGTTGGTTTCCGTTTACTCTAAAGAGCATAATCTATACATAAAAGAACATCTATATCAAACTCAAATGACAACAAGTGATATCCATATGTTTTTAAAAGAAGAGAGATTAGAACGCAATCCTATATATGCCGATAGTGCTGAACCAAGATTGATTGAAGAGTTGAGGAGGATGGGACATAATATTTTACCAAGTTTAAAAGGTCGAGATTCTGTTAATGCAGGGATTGACTTATTGAAGAGGTATAAGATCCACATATTATCCACTTCATCAAATGCTATAATGGAATTTAGAAACTACAAATGGAAGGAAGACAAGTCAGGTTCATTGATTAATATTCCAGAGGATAAGAATAATCACATAATTGATCCTTGTCGTTATGCAACTTACTCAATTCTATCAAGACCAAACTTTGGTAGATATGCACTACATTAAAATAACTTATTAAATATTTTGTTTATAACTAAATAAGAGTTATCTTTGATTATTGGCAATTAAGTCAATATAAAAAACCTAAACAAAATGACAATATCATTCACAAAAAAAGAATTAGAAGTAATACTTTACAGTTTAGAACTATCAAAAACAGACAGAAGAAAACAAGATTTTGAAGCTATGGAAAAAGCACAAAATAAAATTGAAGACAAAGGCATTACTTGGGATTCTAAAATTGATATGACAGAAAAAGATTACGGAGATAGAAATTATTACAATAACTAAAAACAAAACAATGAGAACACTTCCAAAATACAAAGAAAGTCTTTGCATCCATAATAATGATGTGTGGAGCTATTCAACTAAGGTTGCAATAATTGAGGGTAATGATCTTATCCAATTAGGGTATTGGTCACAAACAACACAAAAGCACATAAACTATGTGGCTGATGAACTAGACTTAATACTTATAAAATAATGAAAAAACACTTTAATAAATTAGAAAGAACACTATTAGTTATAATCCCATCCTATTTTATAGGAAGAATATTAATGACAATAATTTTTGATATATGAATTACGATGACTGGTTAGTGCAAATGGAACACGATTACAGAGGTTGGAATACCCCTGATTATGAATGTCAGCATTGTGAGAAGCCAATAGATAAAGAAGGCTATTGTAGTGACAATTGTTTTGAAGCAGATATGATGTAAGTTTTTTTGGGTAATCTTACATTTAAAAGGGAGGGCAGAAATGCTCTCCTTTTTTTTTATTATTTTTACTACTATAAAATCAACCAATAAATCCGTTATATATATATGAACATTAATATCAAAATACCAAACTCATTAAATGAAATTACATTAATGCAGTATAAAAAGTTCTTAAAGATCCAAGAAACTGTAAAAGATGAAAAGTTTTTAAATGCTAAAATGATTGAGATCTTTTGCAATATAGAACTTCAAAAAGTTATGTTATTGAAATTTAATGATTCTCAAGAGATTGTAAACATTCTATTAAAGATGTTTGAAGAAAAACCCAAACTTGTAAATAGGTTTAAACTAAACAAAGTTGACTTTGGATTCCATCCACAATTGGATGATTTAACATTAGGAGAATATATTGATCTTGATACCTTTATTGGGGATTGGGACAATATGGAAAAAGCAATGAATGTTCTTTATAGACCTGTTATTGTAACACTAAAAGATAAATATAACATTGATGAATATAAGTTAGGAACGGAATCAAGATTACTTAATATGCCAATGGATGCAGTAATGTCTTCAATTTTTTTTTTGTGGAATTTAGGACTCGACTTGTCGAAAACTATGACGAGCTCTTTGGACAATCAGGAAAACAAAGTCTTGACTCAGTTTCTCAATTCTCAAAGAAATGGGGATGGTATCAATCACTTTTTGGACTCGCTCAAGGGGACATTAGAAGGTTTGAAGATATCACTAAATTAAAGATGCACGAATGTTTTATGATGTTATCATTTATGAAAGAAAAAAACGAAGTAGAAGCTAAACAAATAAAAAAGAAATTTAAGTAATGGCAAATCAAGGAGTAAGAGGTTTTTACCAATTAACGGAAACTATTAAAACAGAGTTGTTGCAAGATGTAAATATCAATACGGTAACTACAGGAGATATAACAGAGGTCAATTTAAATAAACAAGACATATTCCCTTTGGGACATATTATAATAAACAATGTTATTGATCAAGAAAATGTATTAAGTTTTAATATTAGTGTTTTGGCTTGTGATATTGTCAACCAATCAAAAGAATTAACAATAGATAGATTTACAGGAAACAATGATGTTCAAGATATATTGAATACACAATTAGCAGTTTTGAATAGAATGATCCAAAGATTAAGAAAGGGTACACTTTACACGGATATGTATCAATTAGAAGGGAATCCAAATTTAACTCCGTTTTATGATAGATTTGAAAATCAATTGGCAGGATGGACTGCAACAATGGATATCTTGATTTATAACGATATATATATTTGCTAAATGAGTACAATAAACTTAATGAGAGTTTTAGAGAAGTATGGAGACTTTGTTGTTGATCAATCAAAAAAGAATCTTGCAACAGACAAAAAAGGAGGAGGAGCACTATATAACTCTATTAGTTATGAAATTGATTTAGAGTCTAATTTTTTCCTTGTTGATTTCCTAATGGAAGACTATGGTCAATTTGTTGATAAAGGAGTTCAAGGTATGAGCTCAAGTTATCCAGAAACTCAAGCAGCACAATCTAGTATGGTCAAAAAGTTCCAATATGGCAAAAGCTATGGAACAGGGCAAGGTGGATTAACAAGGGCAATATATAATCCTAAAACTCAAAAAGGATGGTTAAAGAAAAAGAAGTTTCAATGGAGGGATAGAAAAACAGGAAGGTTTTTATCTTATGAGACTATGAGTTATTTAATAGCAAGAAGCATATATCAAAAAGGTTTAAAAGCAAATTTGTTTTTTACAAAACCATTTGAAAAAGGATTAAAAGATCTACCAGATAATATGATAGAAGCTTATGCATTAGATATTGAAACACAAATAATATTAGGTCAAAAACAATAAGAAATGGCAAACATATCATTACGAAATCCACAATACAAATTTATAGCAGCTACATCAGCTACCTTATCTGTAAGGTGTTTAATCACAATAGATGGAACATTAAGATACACTCTAATTAAAAATGTAACACCAGAGACAGGGGTAAACTTTGATGTTTCAGAATTGGCAAGAGACTATTTAAATATGCCTTATTCAACTTCATATACAATTAGAAGTATTGTAATAGTAACAAACTTACAAAATTTCTCAGGTGTGAATGCCACAGGATCTACAATTGGAAGTGCAGTTGTTTACACAGATAAAGGATATGAAGCATTTGGAAAATTTAATGAAGGATCAAATCCAACTATACCTTATAAAACAGGCTCACAGTTTTTGATTGCTCCTGATACTAATGCTGTTCATAGTTCACAAAGGTTTCAAATATTTGTACCAGTAGGTCAATCGGGTTTTTTAAGTGCTACTAATACAGGTGGTAATTTTGTAACTGTTTCATATAACGGAACTGATACATCTGTAACAAGTCAAGGTGCTGCTTGTAATATAAATAGAATTAATTGTACTAAATATGGAATAGGAAGAAAAATAATATTCATAAATAGATATGGAGTTCAACAAGATTTGTGGTTCTTTCTAAAAGAAGTTGATACAATTAATAGGACAAATGAAAGTTTTCAATCAAATACAATTGAATATCCTGAAGATGAATTTGCACAATATAGCTTAACAGATGCTCCTACTAAATTAATAAACACAAAAGCAAAACAAAAAAGAACTTTGAGTTCAGGGTATTATCCTGAGTTTGCAAATGCTTTCTTTGAACAATTATTATTAAGTGAGTATGTATGGATGGAACGACCAAAACTTGATACTAGTGCTAATGAAAGAGTCCCTGTGATAGTTAAAGAATCTAGCATACAATTTAAAACTTCTCTTAATGATAGGTTAATTCAATACACAATGGACTTTGAAGATTCTTTTGATTATATAAATAACATAAGATAACATAGAATAACATAGGAATGCAAAAGCTACAATTATATATAGATTCAACACCATTAGCAACTACTCGTTCATATGTAAGAGTTGATCTGTTTAAAGATGAAACAGTATCATTGACTCAAACTATCCAAAATGTAAAAGATATTAGTAAAATATTTACTGAATTTTCTAAAACGTTTTCATTACCTGCATCAAGTGTGAATAATAAGATCTTTAGTCATTATTATAATTTTGATATTGTTGGAGGTTTTGATGCAAGAAATAAAGTTGCTTCAATTATAGAATTAAACACATTGCCATTCAAAGAAGGATTTATAAAATTAACAGGAGTTGAATTAAAAAACAATGTCCCACATACTTATAAAGTAACATTCTATGGAAATACAATTAATTTAGTTGATGTATTAGGAGATGATCAATTATCAAGATTAGATCAATTGGGGACATATGACACGACTTATCAATACTCAACTATTTTTACAGGACTTACTTCAACTATTGGAGTAAGCAATAATTTATGTGTTCCACTTATAACGCATACGGATAGATTAACATTTAATTCTGTTACACAATCAGCAGGTAATGTGAATTGGGTAAATTCATCAAGTGTTAATGGTGTTGATTATAAACAACTAAAATTTGCTTTAAGATTACAGGCGATTATAGATGCAATAGAAACAAGTGAAAGATATCAAAATGAAGATGGAACTCAAAAGATAACTTTTAGTAATGATTTTTTTAATGATGCAGCAAACCTTAAATTTCATAATTTATGGATGTGGCTACATAGAAAGAAAGGAAGTGTAGAACCAACAACTCAATTAATATTAAATTTTATTCAAGTTCCAACATTTACTCAAACTTTAGGATCTAGTGGGTTTACAAGTGTTTCATTTGGTGTTATAACATTAATGCCAGTTGGTCAAACTGATGCAGATGGTGGTGTTTTACAATATGTTCAAACAGAATTGGAATTAACTCCAACAGATCTTAATGTTGAATATAGTATTAGAGTTCTTCAAAATAGTCAAATTTATGAAGAGAGATTAAATACTCAAGGTGTAGAAACTTTCTTCACTACTAGTGCGACTAGATTAAGTCCAGGAAGTTACTCTGTTCAAATTGCTTCAATTGATCCAATTTCATTTGCTTCTACAAATATTGAATGGAAAATTTCAGGTGCTTCTATTGGTGGTGCAGGTGGTGGAGGTGGAGGTTTCTCGGATCATTATAGTAATCCAAGTACGTTTGGTACAAATTCTATTATTGATTTTAATATTACAGAACAAATACCAGAAATGACTGTAATGAATTTTCTCACATCAATTTTTAAGATGTTTAATTTAACAGCTTTTGTAAATAACTCAGGTGTTATTGTTGTAAGAACTTTAGATAGTTATTATGCAACAGGAAGTTCAAATCCAATTGTAATTGATCAATATTTAGATGTAACAAAATCAACGGTAGATGTGGCTTTGCCTTTTAAAGAAATTGTATTTGGATATAAAGGTTTGGGAACATTTCTTGCAAAACAATATAATCAAGTAAATAATAGTGGATGGGGATCATTAAAACATACACTAGAAAATGAAACTTTTGATGCTCCAAATAATACATATAAAGTTGAAGTTCCATTTGAACACGTTATGTATGAAAGGTTAATTGATTCAGGAATTACAAGCTCAATAACACAAACATCCATTCAATATGGATTCTTTGTAAATGAAAATCAAGAATCTTATTATGGACTTCCTTTAATTTTTTACGCTATAAGACAACTCAACGGAAATAATATAGCTATAAAAAACAATGGAGTTAATCAACAAATAAATGACTATATAATACCATCAAATAGTTTAGAGATAGGAACAAATGTAAGAACAAATATAAACTTCAACTCAGAAATTAATGAGTTTGATGGAATCGCTTATACAGGAACATTATTCCAAAATCAATATAGAAGTTATATTAATGACATTTTTAATAGTAGAAAAAGATTAACTAGAGTTTCAGCAATGCTTCCTTTAAAAATCTTTTATAATTTAGAATTAAATGACAAAATTCAAATTAGACAAGAAAATTATAGAATTAACTCTATAACTACTAATTTAATGACAGGTAAAAGTGAACTCGAATTACTAAATCTAGTACAATGATCAAGAACATAATAGAATTATTACAATTAGCAGAAGGAGAAACTGACAACATAAGAGTGGCACAAGGTAAATATGCTTTACCTAAAAATTTAAAAAGTGCTTCTAAACTTATTAAAAATATTATCAAATGGCAATAGTAAGAGAGTATTCATTAAACATAACAACAGCTCAAGCACAAGCAAACATTGAAGAATTGAATGCTTCCTTTAGAGCACAAGAAGCGTTAATAGAGGGTTTAAAATCTGAACTAGGAAGCTTTGAACAAAAACTAGACAAGACAAGTAAAACAGAACTAGCTAGGAGAAAAGCAATCAATGAAAAGATTACAGAGACTAAGGATAAACTTATTGAAGAAAAAGATGGTTTAAAAAAAGTTACTAAAGAAAGAAAAGAAGCCAATAATGAATTAAAGATAGCAGAAGAAAATACTGCAGATTATTCAGGAGTTCTTGGAATTGTTGATGGTCAAGTTGGTGGTGCAATTTCAGGATTAAGTAATTTAAAAACAACTATAACAGGAGCAACCAAAGGATTCAATTTAATGAAAATTGCAATCATAGGAACTGGAATAGGTGCATTGATAATAGCATTAGCAGCAGTTACAGCAGCTTTTAAAGGATCGGAAGAAGGTCAAGAAAGATGGAATAAAATAATGGCTGTTATTGGAAGTCTTGTTACTGTGTTTACAGATAGATTAGCAATTTTGGGAGATTTACTTATTAGTGTTTTTACAGACCCAGTAAGTATTTTAAAAGACTTTGGTAATACTATTAAGGAGTTTGTAATGGATAAAGTGGATAAGGTTATTGAAGGTCTTGGCTTTATGGGTACAGCTATATCAAAATTATTTAAGGGAGATTTTACAGGTGCAATGGAAGCAGGTAAAGAAGGTCTTAAAAACTTGAATGATGGTTTGAATGTTACTAAAATGATTTATGAAGGTGTTGTTGATGGTACAAAAAAACTAGCAAAAAGTACAGCAGACTTGGTGGCAGAGATGAAGAAGGAAGCTAAAATTGCAGGTCAAATCTCAGATATGAGAGCTAAAGCAGATAGACTAGATAGACAAATTGTTGTTGATAGAGCAGAAGCAGATCTTACAAGAGCAGACCTTTTAAATAAAGCTATTGATAAAGAAAAGTTTAGTTTACAAGAACGTATTGGTTTTTTACAAGAAGCAGGTAAGTTAGAAGAAGAAATAACAGCAAAAGAAATTGAAGGAGCTAAGTTAAGACTAGAAGCAAAAAAACTAGAAAATCAACAAACAACTCCAACAATGGAAGCTTTGAATGAACAAGCAGAGTTGGAAGCAAAACTAATTAATCTTACGACTAGTAAACTACTAAAAGAAAGAGAAGTTAGTGCACAAATCATTGGTTTAAAAACAGAAGCAGCAGCAGAAGAGGTTGCATTAGAACAAGCCAAAGCAGATGCATTAGAGTCAATTAGACAAGGCTTAATAGTTTCAGAAAATGAGAGAAGACTAGAAGACTTAAATTTAATCAAACTTGATTATGAAGAAAAAATAAAATTAGCAGAAGAGTTTTTTGGAAAAGAAACTGATAAAGTTAAAGAACTAAGAGAAGCACAAAGAGTAGCATTAGCTGAACAACAAGCAATATTTGATGAAGAGGATGCAGTTAAGAAAGCAGAAGCATCAGCAAAAGCAGCAGAAGAATTGGCTTTAAAAGATGAAGATGAACTTTTAAGTTTTGATCAACAAAGACAATTAATAATAGATAGAGAGAATTTATTAAAAGAAGATAAAACAATATCGGATGCAGATAAACTTGTTCTAGAACAAAGCTTTGCAGATAAAAAGGTAGATATTGCAATGAAGGAAGCTGATGCAAAAGCAGCAGTTCAAAATGCAGTATTAGACACAGTATCAAATGGGATCAATGTTTTAAAAGGTTTAGCAGGTAAAAACAAGAAAGTTCAAGCAGCTTTATTAATAGCAGAAGGTGCAGCATCTGTAGCAAAAATTGCTGTAAATACAGGTGTTGCAAATGCCAAAGCAGTAGCAGCATTTCCCTTAACTGTTGGTCAGCCTTGGGTTACTATCAACTCAATTAATGCAGGTCTTGGAATAGCAGCAGCAGTTTCAGCAACATCAAAAGGAATAAGTGCTTTGGGAGAAAGTGGTTCAATTCCTAAAGCAACAATCCCAGCACCTGTTGGAGGAGCACCATCGGCAGAACCACCTGCATTTAACATAGTAGGATCTAGTGGAACAAATCAGTTAGCAGATGCAATAGGTGGTCAATCTCAACAACCAGTTCAAGCTTTTGTTGTTGCTAGTGAAGTAACAAATGCACAAGCTTTAGAAAGAAACACAATTGAAGGTGCAACAATAGGATAAACACAAAATCAAACTTTAAATACGTTATATAGTTATGAAGATAATAGAATTAATATTAGATGAAGATCAAGAAGAATCAGGCGTAGAAGCGATATCAATCGTTGAATCCCCTGCAATTGAATCCGATTTTGTGACATTAAATTCACAAGAAATTAAATTAGCAGAAGTAGATAAAGAAAAGAAAATATTATTAGGAGCTTTATTGATTCCTAATAAACCAATTTATAGAAACGGAGATGAA
>MDSY01008190.1_pt1 | contig 20064 bp, 20 predicted proteins | sample 811131 | NCBI WGS metagenome assembly MDSY01 (sample SAMN05326643, study PRJNA326480) | marine metagenome | isolation source: seawater | place: Atlantic Ocean: South West | collected 2010
AAAAGGAACTCAAATCTCCCTTCAGCCCCATAGAGAGGTCTTGTTCGAGAAGAGGAACTACTGCTCCACCACCTTTCCCAGTCGGACCTGATTTTTGTGGCCAGTTTGAATGGGTGTCAGGCATAGCGATCATACGGCAAATTTGTTGGATTACCGGTTCATGCATTTGTTTGCCATCAAACCACCAAGCACATACCATGCCGTCCAGGGCCATTCCCTTTTCTTCATCAAACCCAGGTCTTCCAGCAGGCATCCATGGCATGCCGTTGACATCGACCAATGCATTGTCCTTTGTTGACCATAGTACCATGAGTTGACGACCACTTGGCCGGCCATCGGGGTCATCAAGCATGACCAACCACCACCACCAATCCCATGTGAGGTGGTTGAGGGGTGGACGGTCTTGTAAGGACCACAGTTTGGAAAGGTCTCCAGAGAATGCTTTCATTTCAGGCATTATTGAATCTCCTTACCCTTGAATAAGGCCCCGCCGATGAACCAGAATATTGCTGCTTGGAAAAGCAAGACGAGTGTTGAAATAATCATCGCAGGGAAAGCCGAAAGTCCGAGTCCTGGTTTTGAAGAAAAGAAACCCAGTGGCCCTGCGCCATCAAGTGAAGAGTCGAAGTCCCAACCTGAATCTCCGCCTCCACCCCAGTTCCCCATAAGGATAAACAAATCGAGATTTGGCCAACTTAACATTGCAGCAGCATCAACGATCATCAAAGCCCAACCAATGATTGAGAACCGAAGCAGAGTTGCATCTGGTGCACCCATCGATAGCAATGCCATTCCTAATTCCCATGCTGCGAATGGTATGGCGAGAATTATTCCGTATTTCCACAAGACTCCAAGGGCGTTAAACAGCATTCCATACACCAGTGTTGCCATCATGGTCGCAAAGATGATTGCCAACCAGACTCCCAAGTCTGCAAATCGGAAGAAACTATCACCTGAACCAGCGAACCCAGAAACCAACGCACCAAGAATTCCAAGAACTATTACGTAAGGCCACACGATTCCAAGATACCCCAAAGTCCGATAGAGGAAAACTTCTGTTCGAGCGATGGGTTTGGCGAGCATGAAGTGCATAGTCCCAGAATTCATTTCATCACGAATGAGCCCTGTGGCCATGAACAGGGGCAAGAATATCCCCAGTAGGAGTACGAATCCGAGTTTTCCGATTGAGAGAACAAAGGCCAAGTGGATGGCTTCTTTTGCGTATGCCTCTTCATCGGGGTCTTCATCAACGCCCGAATCCGCATCTATGTTTGAGTAGATCTGACCGTCTGAAAGTCGGTAATATTCGATGAGTATATCACATGGAATGCCGTTACCATTGGTATCTTTTTGAGAGGCGGTTTTGTTTGATTCCAAACAATCTCCATCGTCATCAGATCCAGTTGATTGTTCACCGATACGTGAAGTGATATCCCAATCAAAACCGTCTTCATTGATGTACATTGACTTTGGATCTGGTTCAATCGGCGGGTCAAATAATCCGGGGTGCGACTCACTATCCCATGGGTCTGTTCCGAGACGTACCTCCTGTCCCCTCGGATATCCGTCATTATCATAATCGCTCGAGTCTCCATCATTATCGATTGATTCAAATTCTGAGGTCATCACATCAATGTAAATCAGGAATATGAGCGACAGAGCGGTAAACCCTACGGCTAATACCACCCAAGTGGATTTCTTTGTCCGATACTGGCGGAGTGTAAATTCGATAATAGCTGATGCCTTTTTATCTAACGAGCGATAAACAGAATCCGGTTTTGTTGCCATCACATACCGCCTCCAGATGTGAGATATCCCAAAATTGATGCGAGGTCATCATCAGGATTGTCAATTGTGCTGACTTTGTGATTATTGTCGACAATTATTTTTGGAAGTTGAGAATGTATCGCACCAAGGTTATGTGTTTGGATGGAGAGGTTCTTGCCATCTGGGAATGAGATTCCAAATACTTCATCAATGTCGATGATATCTTTTGCCAATGCTTTGGGGTCTTCAGTTTGAATTGAGATGCGATGTGGGATTTTATCGAGACGTTCTCGAATCGAATGGAGATTTCCTAATGCGAGTAATCGACCTTGGTGAAGAATGATGATTTGTTCAGTTATTCGTTCGATTTCTTGAAGGATGTGGCTACTGACTAGAACAGTTCGACCCATTCGTCCAAGTTCCCGAATGACATTCATGATGGTTGTACGTGCCAATGGGTCGCAGCCTTGAAGTGGTTCATCAAGAATGATCAATTCAGGATCATTGACCAAAGCATGAGCGATTTTCACACGCTGCCGCATACCCTTTGAGTACTGCCCAATTTTTTTGTGTACCACATCACTCAAGCCAACAAAATCTAACACTCTATCCGCTTCAACTTTCGCTTCATCACGAGTCAAACCATTTAATCTCGCAAATGTGGAAACAAATTCATGGCCAGTCATCCAATCATACATTTTTTCATGTTCTGGAACAAAGCCAACACGTGCATATGGCGCCGGGTTTTTCCAGGGGTCTGTACCAAACAGTTTGATGCTACCTTGGCTCACTTTCAGTTTACCCATTAGGAGGTTAAACAGCGTTGACTTTCCTGCACCGTTCATCCCCAATACACCAGTCACACCTCCGTTTAGTGCCAAAGTTATGTTTGATAATGCAAAAATCCTACCGTAACTTTTCGATACATTTTCCAAGAGGATTGCCGGTGCGGATACCTCAGGAACCCACTCCTCGGTTTGTGCTTTTCCTTGTTGGTCAAAATCAGGAATCACTCTCGGGTCACCTCCATTGTCGAAACACGTGAACCCAGTACATACAAGGCAACTCCGTTCATGGCAACCAGTGATGCCAAAGACCATGTCCATGAATATTGATCATACGTTGGTTGAGTACCAATTATTGCTTGACCAACATGGGCTAAGCAGTCGTAAGGCGAGAGAAGGTAGAGTATGTCGCGGTCAAAGAGGTTTGAAACAATAAAAGCCATCACTTTGGTTCCTAGAATAATCGAAAGAAGGGCAATACCTGGGAAAAACTTCCCCTTCGACACACTGGATAAAGAGAGCCCGATGCTGGTGTAGGTGAAAATAAGTAAGAGTGCGCTGAATACCGTGGCGAGGAATAACGGGAACGTGTCAATAATCCATGCCCATCCCCGGCCCATGGTCGCTATTTCTGCAAAATAGTAGAGTGCTAAAGTTACCAAGATAAGTAGTGCTTGAATAATGGCAACAGAAATAAATTTCATACCGACATAATCAAATCGGGTAATTGGTCGTGAAAAGTAGAGTGCTGAAGTCCCATGCTGTCGGTCTTCTGAAATCACGCCTCCTACCAAGAGTGCTGCTACGACCGGGTAGTAGAGCAAGTTGCGGGGGAAGAAGCCAAGCACGTGCGCATACAGATTATCTCTGCTAACACCCCATATTGAATGCAGGCCTGAATCACCAATAAGTCCGGACAGCAAGGTCATTCCAACATCGGATAAGGAAGCTACAAAGACAACGAGGAGATACAATCGTATTGGGACTCCCCAAGGGCGATGACCCTTCTTGAATATCCCAAGTAAATGGTGCCGTAGAATGGCCCAATTGCGCATCCATCGAGGGTTGAGTTCACCGTTCCAAGGTTTGTATTGTTGTTTGAAAATTTGCCCATCTGATTTTGGTGCTGAACTGGTTGTGACGGTGAGGTCTTCATCGCCCTCGGTTGACCCCCATGCCGCTTCCAGCCGAACCTTTCCAGTTACTGGGGCTTCAGCAGCATACTCTACCGGAGAAGGCGATAGATTTTGTTCGGAAGTGTTCATGCTGAACCACCTCCCATGTGTTCCGGTGCGTCGACTTTACGAGCTTGAGCAGGGGATGCTAACAAATCTTCACTGGATTTTACTTCGTAACCTAAGTTTTCCATAATCGACAGGAAAAGGTCTTCCAATGACGCCTCATATTCGTGCATCCTGCGGATCTGTGCTCCAACATCTGCAGCACAACCCAATATGAGTGAAGTTGTATCTTCCTGTTCATGAAGAATTCGCATAACTCGACCTTCTCTACGAACACTCATTCCTCTTGCCGTCATCGCTTCTTCCAAACGAGATGCACCACCCCAAACATGTATCTCGATTTCTCGGTCAAAGGCTTTGAGATCCTCAATGCGTCCTTGAGCGGCGAGTTTACCTTTATGCAAGAGAATAAAATTATCACATACTCGTTCAACATCATCCATCAAATGTGAGGCCATCAATACCGAACGATTACCGGATTTGACGGTATTCGTCAATGTTTCAATCATATAATCGCGAGCGGAGATGTCCAGTCCATTTGATGGTTCATCTGCGATAATAAGTTCAGGGTCGTGAATGAGTGCACATGCCAGTTTTGTTGCTTGTTTCATCCCTGTCGAGTAACTTCCAATGTGTCGGTAGCGTTGTTCACCCAGTCCAACATATTGCAAGGTTTCATGTGCACGAGCAAGAGCAATAGTCGGGTTCATTCCGAGTAATTCCCCAGAGTATCGCACTTGGTTTATGGCTTCCATATCAGGATTGAGAGCGTCATATTCAGGCATGTATCCAATGCGTGAACGTATTTCATCACCCTGAGTACGAATGTCGAGTCCAAGAACTGTACCCTCTCCTTCAGTCGTCTGAATCAATCCGAGAATTGTTTTCAGGAAGGTCGATTTGCCAGCCCCATTCGGTCCCAGCAGGCCTGTAGCTCCCTTTGGGATTGAAATATTGAGTTTACTCAGTGCCTCATGAGGCCCGTAAGATTTGGTCAAATTCGTGGTTTTGATGATAAGGTCGTCTTGCAATCTACTCCCCCCTCAAATGTGAGAGGTATAAGACGCTCTTTGAAGTACACCACGTTTCCGAGTCAACACAATTGTGTTCCTACTTCATTCCGCCACGGGTTTTCACAGCAACACCCTTTCGGAAATCTTTCATTTCTTGAGGTGTGCATTTCGAGATTCCATGTCCAATGAGTTCGCCTTTTTGGTTGACTATTAGACAACTATCGCCCGGGGAAACCCAACTATCGCAACCAAGAATGAATCCATGGAATACATTTCTTCCTTGGCGAACAAAGGGTTCCGCGTCTTCATTGACAACGACCCAAGCCGGGCCTTTGAAATGATAATCTTGAACATCATTTGTTTCAAATCCAATCGGAAGAGGTGATTCTCGAAGTGCATGGATTTGCTCCGCTCCACCATCGGTAAGTGACAAGCCTCCATCGGTAAGGCGCGGACTTACGATGTGTGTATCGTTGGCTATGATTGCGTTTTTAACTCGACCCAAACGATTGACTACAAAGGTGCAATCCTTCAGAAGGTGTTCCACATCTTCCGTTTTCATGTTGAGGAGCAATACCATTTTGTCAGCAACATGGCGTCGTTGAAGGCGTACTTTGGCCTCATCTCTCTGTTCTTTTTCCAGCGGCTCTGTATGGGCAATTCCTTGACCCTCTGCTTGCAAAACCCCTGCTTGCTCAAGAGCAGTAATCGCTCGGGATTGTATTCCATCTCCGAGTAAATCCACGATGATAATTCTGCGCTCACCCATGCCATAGTGTTCAAGTTCTTCCCGTATCGAAAGAGGATTTGGACGTCGTCGCCATAGCCACTGTGGCCCGTCAATGTGAGTGAACGGGTTAAGATCTTCAAGCGAATAAGGCAGTAGGCCGATAGGTGTTTGAATCATCACTTCTAATCCAGGACAATGATGCTCTAACCGGACCATGAGGTCGCTTAATCGCTCCCTCCAAGGTCCGGATGAACCGTAAGCCACCAAGACTTCTTGCGAACCTTTACCTGCTCTGTTTTGAGGTCTCCAGCGGTTTTTCAATGCTTTTTTGGCAGCGTTGATATGAGGTCGAACATGCGTATCTTCTCCGCCCCAAGGCTCTCCACCTTTGCGGGGTGATTCTTGTGATTCAACAATCCAATTCCATGCATGCTCCCACTTCCCAGCATTTTGGTCACGGTCACGAGCAGCACCCCTGTCATCGAGGATGAGTTCATCCAAAAATTGGAGGTCGAGTTTTTTGTTATGGGGGCTTGTTGAAATCCATAAGAATGCCTCACGTAGTGCTGGATGTTGGTGACTTCTTCGTTCTGCTAATCGCCAAAGTGTTCCATCACGAATGGCTTGCTTACACCGGTCGAGTTCGGATAACGTTACTTCAAGGTTATATCGTGCAAGTAATGCTGTCTTCTCATTTTTAGGCATTGCACGTACCTCTTCTGGAGTATGTGCGGAAACACATGGCATTCGCTCAGGCCACTCGACTAATGATCCAATTTTTTGAGTACCCCAAGGAGTCAATAATCGCCCATCACGGGCAAAAAGGGCATAGGCAGCCGAATCAAACAAATCAGCACCCAAAGCAATTGACATTGGGAACAACATTGGATGGCCGCATCCAAACATGTGGACCGGGCGATTTGCCGGCAAATGCGGGATTGAAGCGAGCATAATTTTGGCATAATCCTTGTACATATGTCGTTCCATTACGGGTACGATGCCGCCAATTGGATGAATTGCAAAATCATATTCACCCATACCTTTGGCCGACTGAGTTCGGAGATGTTTGAATAAACCACCTTGGATTGGACCATTGAGCATTGTTGAGCCAGCGGCTGCTAGGCTTGCCGGGGCGCGTTGAATTGTTTCTTCAACACATTGTGCAACCTGTTCTTCGGTCATATCCGGGCGTGAAAATACATCAAGCATGGTTGCTATGTCAACACCGATACTGTTCTGGAATTCTACAATTTCTTCTACACCTACTTCAACATCCCCGTAAATATAGGCTTGAAAAGTGCCTGAGTCAGTCATAATTACTCCCGGATAATCTAGGAGTGAGTGAACACCATCTTTTGTAGCGACTTCTTTGAGAGAATCGTGTTTCCAGATGATATATGAATTTGTAATAAGAGCACCAATCCCATATCGATCCCACATTTCACGTGGTTCGATGGTGCGAATGTTTGGATTGATTACTGGTAACAGAGCCGGTGTTTCAAGAATACCATGGGCTGTGTGTAAGCGTCCTAACCGCCCGCGTCCATCACGTGCAGTAATCTCAAACAGGCCTGTATCGGTCTCGCGACACGGGATTGGGTCGTCTCGTGGGCCATCAGTCCATGCTCCCATACAGCCAACCCCTTCATCCGTGTCTTTCAACCCATCCGTGCAAAGGAATCAATCTCAAACAAATTCAACCGCACCGTGAGCGAGAATAAATTCTCGGCCTAATTCATCAAATGTATCGAGTAAAGCTGAGGAGAATCGTACCCGGCATATTTCGGAATCTGATTCCAAGTCATTTTTTACCCCCTCAAGCGTCCCCGGTGCCGCTCCGCAAGAAAGGCAAGCACCAGTTAAATCCAGAATCAAATCAAGTTCAGAAGCGCTACCTTCACCCCAATCCAGAGAAGAAACAGCAATTCCTCCGCCGTGTCCATCAAGCGCTGCTCGAACATCTCCTAAACGCGAGAGGAGTGCCGGCACAAAATCATCGGTTCCGATTATCTGAAGTAGCGAAGTAGAACGGAGACGTTGTTCCTCCACAGGGTCGGTTAACTCGTCAACTCGCCGCCTTGCTTCATTTGACATCGCTGCCTTTGCTTCAGCAGCATATTTGGCAACGAGGTCGTCGTCGGTCATGCTTCTCGCTCCCCCCTCTTCTTCTTGAATACTATTATTCAGGCAGTATCCTCGCGGTAACCTATATCTAGCATGATTACACCACTTGATAAAGGAGTTCTGCGAGGGACAGTTGGGTGAGGGTATGGTAGAAGAGATTTTACGAGTCGAAAATCTTCATGTCCGTGTTGAGGGTACACCTATTCTCAACGGCGTCAACCTCATTATCAATCGCGGAGAAATACATGCAGTAATGGGCCGAAACGGTGCTGGAAAGTCAACTTTAGCTAATGTTGTCATGGGTCACCCGGCTTATGAAATCACAGAAGGAGAGATATTCTACCAAGGTCAGCCATTGGAAGAACTCGCAGTTTTTGAACGAGCCAGAGCCGGAATGTTCCTTTCATTCCAGTATCCTGCGTCTATCCCGGGAGTCCAAGTTGGAACCTTTTTGAAAAAATCTGTAGCATCCGTTCGAGATGACCCTCCGAAAGGCCGAGCATTCCGCAAAGAATTAACGGCGGCAATGGAGCAATTATCGATGGACAAAAGTTTCCTTTCCCGATATGTCAACGATGGATTTAGTGGAGGAGAAAAAAAGCGGCTGGAAATTCTTCAGATGCTTTTGCTACAGCCAACTCTGGCATTGCTCGATGAAACTGATTCGGGGCTAGATATCGACGCATTGCGAATTGTTGCCAAAGGAATCAACGAAGTAGCCGTTAATTCGGGATGTCTCATAATTACGCATTATCAACGATTGCTCGACCTTGTCAAACCCGACTTCGTCCACGCAATGATTAACGGTAAAATCGTCAAAACGGGAGGGCCAGAACTTGCTCTCCGTCTTGAAGATCAAGGTTATGAATGGCTCGATGTGGCTGCTTGAGGTGAATGAGTATGGCAGACGAAAATCAGGAAATTATCGGTGACTATCGCTACGGATTCCACGACCCCGAAAACTCAACAATTCGGTTCGATAAAGGCCTTTCAGAGCAAGTTGTTCGAGATATTTCAGAACTCAAAGATGAACCTGAATGGATGACTGAGATACGGGTCAAGGCGTATCGCCACTTTGTCGAGCGCGTCATGCCCGAGTGGGGGAATTGTTCTCTCCTCAACATGATTGATTTCGAAAACATCATCTACTTTTTACGATCTTCAAACAAAACTGAGAAGTCCTGGGATGAAGTCCCTGGCGACATTAAAAATACGTTTAATCGACTTGGAATCCCCGAAGCTGAACAAAAGTGGCTAGGTGGGGTAACTGCTCAATATGAATCAGAAGCGGTGTACCACTCGATTCGAGAAGATCTTGAAGAACAAGGGGTCATTTTCTTGGATATGGATTCAGGTCTTAAGCAATATCCTGAAATCATCAAGAAGTATTTCGGTTCTGTAATTCCTTACAGTGACAATAAATTTTCTGCTCTCAATACCGCCGTCTGGTCTGGAGGTTCTTTCCTCTACATCCCCAAAGGTGTGAGCGTCGAGATGCCTGTTCAAGCCTATTTCCGTATTAATGCCAAGAACATGGGTCAATTTGAACGAACACTTATCATCGCTGACGAGGGCAGTACTGTTCACTATGTCGAAGGTTGCACTGCGCCAACTTATTCAACTGATTCCTTGCACTCGGCAGTGGTAGAACTCATCGCAATGGATGGTGCGAAAATCCGCTATTCCACAGTTCAAAACTGGTCAAGCAACGTTTACAATTTAGTTACCAAGCGTGCAGTCGCTTACAAAAATGCAACCGTTGAATGGGTCGATGGAAACATTGGTTCGAAATTAACGATGAAGTATCCATCTGTCCTCCTCAAGGGTGAAGGTGCCCATGCTGAAGTCATCTCAGTAGCCTATGCAGGTAAAGGTCAGCATCAAGACACCGGTGCCAAAGTCCATCATCTTGCCTCGAATACAACCTCAAATATTCTTTCAAAATCTATCTCAAAAGATGGCGGTCGCTCTTCATATCGCGGGCTTCTCCAAGTCACCCCGAAGTCGACTGGATGCCGCTCAAAGGTAGTCTGTGACGCACTTATCCTCGATGAAGACTCACGTTCAGACACCTATCCTACTATGGAAATAGGGAATTCCACTTCGGATTTGGAGCATGAAGCAAGCGTGTCTAAAGTTTCAAGCGGGCAATTGTTCTATCTCATGAGCCGTGGGTTTACCGAAGATGAAGCAATGGGCTTGATTGTCAACGGATTCTTTGAACCCTTTACCAGGGAACTTCCAATGGAATATGCCGTGGAATTGAACAAACTAATCGAATTGGAAATGGAGGGTTCCATTGGATGAACTACCAGCAGATGGATATTCCACCTCGTTCAGAACACTTGTGGCGCTATACTCCTTGGCCTCGTATTCACCCTAGTTCAGTCGATGAAGTCCCGAATGCTGATGATGTTATTTTCACACTCACTGGAGACCACACACTGGAACCCGTATCTCGCTCCAAGGATTCACATGACGACATTGCTCGGGCTTTTTTGCAATCAGCAGGTGGCTCAAATAACCGTTTAGTTATCTCTGAAAGCTCAGAACCGATTCATATCACTGCTCGGGCATCTGGCCACATTGCTGTTGGTCACCTCCATCTTGACGTGAAAGCATCAGGCGTTGTTTTAATTCACCTCTCCGGAGAGCCTGAATGGGTTGGCATCCATATTACAGGTAAAGTTCATCCTAACGCCCAACTTTCTTTTGGATTCGTCAATGAACTTGATTCAAATACCAAGTTTCTTCGATGCGAAGATTGGACTGTTGAACGAGACGCTGAACTTGAACATGCGACCCTCTCTATGGGTGGTTTCCGTTGTAAATCTGATCTGCGAAGTACTTTGAATGGAACTGGGGCATCCATTCGTCAATCGGTTACCATCAATGCGGTCGGTTCACGACACGACGACGAGCATGTCGAAATCCACCACCTTTACGGACACACGAATTCAGACCTGGTGATGAACTCTGCTTGTTCAGGGAACAGCCACTTCATCGGAACTGGACTACTTACCATCGCAGAAGGTGCGAACAAATCTGACGCATCCCAAGTATTCCGTAATCTTCTTCTTTCCGAAAAGGCACGAGCAGAGGCAATACCTGAACTTGAAGTTCTTGCTGATGACGTATCTGCTGCCCATGGTGCTGCAAGTGCTCCAGTTGACAAAAATCAAATGCACTATTTGATGTCCAGAGGGTTAAGTCCGGAGGAAGCGCAAGCCCTCATCGTCAACGGATTCCTCCTCAATGCGTTTTCTAATCTTTCGAATAAGTTCCTCACAGAAGAATTACGAACAAGGCTCACTGTTCATCTGGAATGTGAAATAAAGAGGTGAATATAATGGCCATACGTGACGATTTCCCAATCCTCAAGCGTGAAGTCAATGGTTTCCCTCTGATTTATCTTGACAATGCTGCGACAACTCAGAAACCTCAAGTTGTTCTCGATGCAATGAATGATTACTACACATCTTCAAATGCGAATGTTCACAGAGCAGTTCATACCCTTGCTGGTGAGGCAACTGAAGGATATGAGTCATGTCGTCAAAGATTGAAGACTTGGTTCAATGCTGAACGTGCAGTGTTGACAAGTGGCACCACTGAAGCGATTAATCTGGTGGCTCATGCTTGGGGTAGAGCAAATCTGGTTGAAGGTGATGTGATTGTTTTAACCGAAATGGAGCATCATTCAGATATTGTCCCTTGGCAAATGTTAGCAGAGGAGCGAAAAGTTGAGTTGAGATATGTCCCGGTGATGGAAGACTTCACCCTCGACATGGATGTGTATGCCGCATCTCTCGAAGGTGCTAAACTCGTTTGTGTCGTTCACACATCAAATGTTTTAGGCGTCCGTAATCCATTGGAAGATATTATCGAACTTGCTCATTCCAACGGAGCCTTGGTTTTGATTGATGCGGCACAAGGCGTCCCTCATGAGCGTATTGACTTCAAAGATTCTAGAGCCGATTTCATGGCTTTTTCTGCGCATAAAATGTGCGGTCCAACTGGAATTGGGGCGCTTCTAATTGATCCTGAAGTGTTTGAAACAATGCAACCATTCATGGGTGGTGGAGACATGATTGAAACAGTCACTATCACCGGTTCTACTTACCAGACAAATGAGCACAAATTCGAAGCAGGCACACCTCGAATCGCTGAAGCTGTCGGCTGGTGTGCGGCATTTGACTGGATGGCTGAATTGGATTTGAAAAAGGAACATCAAAGATTGATTGGTATTGCTCGTTGGGTCGCTGAACAATTGCGAAGTATGGACATCCCCGTCTATGGTCGTCATGAAGAAAAAGACAGTGCAGTCGTATCTTTTCTTCACCCGTCTATTCACAGTGAAGATCTAGCTCACTTGTTGGATTCTCGGGGATTTGCAGTCCGCACTGGCCACCATTGTGCACAACCCTTGCTCAATCGATTAGGCATTAACGGAACAGTACGTGCATCGTTTTACTTGTATAATACAATGGAAGAGGCTGAACACTTCGTCGAACAACTCAAAGAAATCACGGAGAGGTTTGGATGACTTATCCAGACGCATTGAATGAATTGATTGAAGAGTTCCTTGAGATCGATGATAAAATGGAACGTCTCGAAATGGTTTTTGATTTGGCTGATGAGGTCGTCCCGTTCCCCAATGAACAATGGACATCAGAATCAAAGGTTCAAGGATGCCAATCCGAAGCACATGTGCACGTAGAGTTACAGGATGGCAAAGTCCTCTTACTTTCAGGCGCAGATGCAAAGTTAGTTCAAGGGTTGATGGGCATTTTGACGCTCGCTATCAATGGAAGTGCCCCCGCCCAAGCCTTACTTCTTTCACCAGATTTTGCTGAAGAGATGGGCGTTCTCAATTCACTCTCTCCAAGTCGCTCGAACGGTTTTCGAAACATGTTTGACAAAGTTATGACGGAGATTCGGAATTTTGTATGAGGTGTTTGAATGGTTGAAAAGCAAGATGTATTGACGCAGTTGGATGAAGTAGAAGACCCCGAATTGGAATTATCCATTGTCGAATTGGGTCTTGTTTATGATGTCCGTTTTGAACTCAAAGATGAATTGCTTCATGCGGAAATTGATTTGACGCTCACCTCTCCGGGTTGCCCTGCAGCTCCTGAGATTATGGCCGCAGCCCATCGAGCAGCATTACTAACAGAAGGTCTTGAAAGTGTGCATATCAATCTTGTTTGGGCACCACGATGGGATCCAAAAATCCATGCAACGGAAGACGCTCGAATGGATATGGGTATTTGGGACTGATTAGCGTCGAACTACAATCGTAATCAGGTCACCATCTTTGAGCAGGTGGTCCAAACCAACACGTTGCCAATCGAACTTTGCACTTGGTCCTTTGACACGAGCATAGCGGAACTTTCGTACAAAGTCTCTGTGTAATTTATTGCAAATGTGCCGAACCGTAGAGTCGTCTTTTACAATGAGTGGTTCTTCTAAATCAGCGTCTTGACCTTGGGGTTTGAGAAACACCCTCATGAATCCAAGGTTGTCGTAAATAAAATCCTTTAATTCTTCAAGGCCGATGTCTTTGAAGGCGGAGATTCGCATTACTGGCCAATCTGCTGGAAGTGCTTTCCGTGAACGAACCAGGTCTTCTTCAGTGGCAATGTCAATTTTGTTGATGGCAATAACTGCTTTTTCATAGATTCTATTTTCAGCCAAACAATCTACAATTTGTTCAGCAGTTGTATCGTTCCGAAGTGTGACGATAGCTGAAGTGTAGCCGAATGAACGAATGATTTCACTCATTTCTTCGTGAGAGAGATGTGTCTGTTCAACAGTAGTACGCACATCGATTCCACCACGCTCGGTGCGTTTGATGAACACTGGAGGTTTTGTTTCATTAAGTCTCAATCCAGCATTATGCAGTTCACGGTGGAGGACATTGAAGTGCGCATCTTGGAATGGGTCAACAATATACAGTACCATATCTGCACTTCGAATAACATTGAGAATTTCTCTTCCTCTTCCTTTTCCCTCCGCAGCACCTTTAATCAGTCCTGGTAGATCCAGAATCTGAATTTTGGCACCTCTATGTTCCATTACTCCTGGAATACATGTTAATGTTGTAAATGCATAACCCGCTACTTCTGAATGTGCGTCGGTCACTTTTGAAATCAATGTAGACTTACCAACGGATGGGAAACCAACCAAAGCGACGGTGGCATCACCTGATTTTTTTACTTCGAATCCTTTTCCGCCGCCGCTTGCTTTTGAGTGCGCATGCGCTCTTTCTTCCTTGATTTTTAACTGAGCAATCTTTGCTTTCAGTTTACCAATGTGAGCATTTGTGGCCTTGTTTTTTTGCGTCTTATCAATCTCGACGCGGATCAATTCGATCTGCTCTTTGATTGTCGCCATACAAAGCCTCCATTTCAGTCGGGTGAACCGTTCTTCTTGAATGCTCTTCTCTTGAATCGGTAGATTACCTCCTTTCAAATCTTCATTTTCAAGCCGATGACATCAAACGAGACGGCCTTTTGGATTCAAACATGGGCATCGAAATGGTTCTGTTGCTCGTTGATGAGCCGTGTTTGAAGAACATGCTCAGCCAATCGTGGGATCAACTCTACCAAGGTATGGAAAAGGGATTGTTTCGCGACCAGAGGCCAAAATATGATTCACGGTTAAAGCGGGCTTTTGATATTGATTGTGAGGCGGAAGTACTCGATTGGATGGATTCAATTGAAGATTCCAAGTCGGGTACGGTTCTTGAAGTTCTGAAGTCATTGCCTGAAGGTTCACAAGGCTTGCTTCATCTCATGGAATGGTCAAGCCCTGGTGCGTGGGAAGTTTGGGAAGGGCGAGCATTCCTCTACCTTGATGTCGCATTAAAACGGATAATTTCGAACAGTGAAGAGTTGTACGCAGAAGAAACTTGGGCCGAACTCATTCAACAACTCCACGGTATTCCCGAAGAGGAATTTTCGGAATCAGTATGCTTAGACTGGATGGATCGGCGAAAGGAACTTGGAGAAACTCTCGATGAGAACGAAGACCCAAAAATAGTACCCACTTTTGAAGCACATGACCGTGCTTCTCGAGCGCTTGTATACACCATCACGCTCTGTAACAGTGATCCGGACCTTCTTGGAATCCTTGGAAGGGAGCACTTGAAGGCAGACCTCTGGGGACATGGTCGTTGGAATCTTCGCCAGTACCTTCTTGATTAAACGAGGGGTTCAAAGACCACTTCCGTAACGCATGACATGATGAGTGACGAGTTGCCTTCTGAAGAGCCTGAAGAAAACATCATGGATACTGATGATTCGATTCCCATTATTGAAGAGGGAATGGATACTCTTGACTTAGCAGATTCAGTCGAGGTAGAGGTACTGGATCCACTTGAAGAAGCCCTCCTGCGTGCTGAAAAAGCAGAAAAGGAAATTGCTTACAAAGATGCTGAGATTCAAAACGTTCGTAAGCGTCTAATGGCGGAAAAAGCAGAACTCATCCAGTATAGTGGCATGGGAATCGCACGTCGCATGCTCACCGTTCTTGGTGATGTAGACCGAGCCTTAGACAACCTCGACAAAGATGATTCCTCTGCAGTTGCTCAAGGATTGCGGTTGTTGAGAAATAAAATGTGGCACGAACTTTCTGCAGATGGCGTTACGGCAATTGATGCTAAGGACCAGACCTTTGACCCTGCGAAAATGGAAGCCATCACCACTATTCCTGCCTCGGAAGCATTTCCATCTGGCAATGTTGTCGATGTATTAGAATCGGGTTATATGTACAAACAGCGCGTTCTTTTAGCCGCTCGTGTTGTCGTTGCTTCTGATGAATAGTTCCACAAGATTCTTGTGTGAAGATGTTTTCATAGTTACATGGTCAAGAAACTCGCAGGTAAGGCAGCAGGTGCAGCAGGAAGTGCTGCAAAGAAGGCAGCGAAGTCCGCTGCTAACACAGCGAAGCGTCAAGTTATCGATGAAGTGACCAAGCCTGTCAAGAAGGCGGCAAAAGAAAAACTCTCTGGTGTTGCAAGTGGAATTAAAGCAAAGGCTGAGCAGAAGATGCATGCGGTTGCAAAGGAGCAAATGAAAAAGCAAGCCAAAAAGAAACTGTTCAGGAAATGATTATCCTGCATGGACTCCAGTTTCAAATGTTGAAAGTCGAAATATAGCATCGTTTTGTATCAACCATTCAATCACTGATTGGGGTATGCTGGACTTGAGAACTTCTCGTACGGCCTCATCATCATAGACTGTGGAAAGCATTTTTGCGGTTTGCCTCACCCGCCATCCTTCGAATTGCTCACGTTGTTTCATTACTGGTTCGCTGACTTCAAAACCCGCATCGCGATAGAGTTGTGCAGTTGGCCCATCGGAGGTTATGAGGACTCCATCACCGTGACTTTTACGAGCATGTGCAACCCAATTTGGCGGGTCGTTGATGTCGTCGATACCAACGATTTCGGCAGAAATATTTTGTTCTTTAGTCCATGTCAAGATCATTGCTTTGCGTTCTTCTACAGTCCAAGGATTCATTGGTTCCCAACCGGCCTGTTGTGAGCCAATTGCAATGATTAACTGGTCATCCTCACCAACATGTTCACAAGCTGCTTTTACCAAATATTCATGCCCCATGTGGAAGGGTTGAAAACGCCCCAGCACAATATATCTGGTCATGTATTCACCTCATGCAAAATAAGTTTCAACGTCGACATATGGAAGCGATAATCCAAATGATTTGAAACAATCAATCATGCGCTTACACCCTTCAACCATTTCCACGATTGGAGTCTCGCCCATAGAACCTACACGAAACATCTTACCCTTCAAATGGTCTTGAGCACCTATTACTTGGGTATTGTAATCCTCTTTGAGCCGTGTTCTCCAACTGTCATCAATTCCCTCTGGATAGAGAATGGCAGTGACTGTATTGCTACGTTGGCTTGAATCAGCGAGCAACTCAAAACCGAGGTCTAAGAAGAGACGGCGCACGCCATTTGCCATCTGTTCGCATCGAGACCATCTGGCCAAGTTCGTCTCTTTTTTCAGGACTTCAAGAGCCGCACTCCAGCCCATCGACAAATTGATTGCCGGTGTCCAAGGCGTTTGATCATCTGAGCCTTTCTTTAGAGCAGAAACCAAATCGAGGTAATAATTTGGGTTTGAATCTCCTTGTTCCCTGATGGCATGAACTCGACTGATGAAATTTGAATTGATCGCAATCGCAGCGATACCGGATGGGCCTGCTGTGCATTTTTGCGCACCAACCACCACTGCCTCTGCTTCCCACTCAGTAGGATGAACCGCCATTCCTCCAACTGAAGTAATTCCATCAAGTATGAACGAAGTTTTGTGTCGAGCACACATTTCAGCAATTGCAGCCGCATCTTGTGTAATTCCAGTACTTGTTTCATTATGGCAAATTAAAACCGATTCATAGCACCCACGTTCGAGTTGTTGTTCTAATTCATACAAATCAAACGCTCGACCCCATTCGTATTTGAGATGCTTCACGTTACAGAACCGCTGGCACATTTCCGCTACCCGTTCACCAAATTTTCCATTGGTTGGAACCAATACGAGATCATTCGATCGGAATCTATTCGCAATCACCATTTCCATAGCAGCAGTGCCACTACCGGATACGACTACGACCTTGAAATCATCATCACCAGACCAAGATTGAACTCCTCGCACAGGTTCTGATGGTGCTAAATTGAAAGCGTTTCGCAGTCCAGAGTTGAGTTGTGCCATGACATCACGGTATTCAGGTCCACGTGCAGTAATGACAGGGGATGCAAGCGCGCTGAGGCATGGTTGACCCATTCGTACCGGTCCAGGGACTAGGAAACAGTCTTGACTGATGTCCATCAGTTGTTGCAACACATGGAGGTTCTTCAAATGCATGGCTAGCACACCTCGCTCCCCGTGGTTTTGCATAATGAGTCAAGTCGTCGAACTCATAGGGAAGTGCCACTAGGGACTGCCATGGTGCGTGTAGGTCTGGCAATGCTTCAAGGTGCTCGCCATGAGCACACTCAAGCCCTGCATGCTGCCTCAAAGCAACTTGGTATAGATGTGGAAATAGTAGAACTTCGCACCGGTGGCCAAGTCAATGAACAACTTGATTGTCTGGTTTTACCGGGTGGTGAATCTACTGCCATGCGTAAGGCAAGTCAGAGTGAATCTCTCCTTGCCGCTTTATTTTCGTGGATGGAAGAACATCCGCAGCGCCCCGTCCTTGGTACTTGTGCAGGTGCTATTTTACTGGCATCTCCAGACGATGCCCAACGTTCATTCCTTCGTGCGGAAATTTCGAGAAATGCTTGGGGGCGTCAACGAGATTCATTTGAAGCAGATGTATCCCTCTCTCTAGAAACGCCGCCTGGTGGAGATGTGATGGCGCAGACTGCACAACGCGACAAATTCAATCATCAACCGCTTCCAGTCGGAGATGCCTCTGCATCTGGCGATGAAGGGTTCTTCCCAGGCGTATTCATACGTGCCCCTCGATTTGTTCAAACCAGTATTGATTGCACACCTGTGGCTTTTTTGGGTGAGGAAATAGTAGGAGTTCTCGACGGTCAATGTCTCGCTTTAACTTTCCACCCTGAACTCACAAACGATTATCGATTCCATCGGTGGCTTCTTGATAAGTCCTTATTGACAAATTAAGTGCTGAAACAAGCGAGGGGTTGAAACCTCAATGGTAACAGGGTTGTTTGAGTTCAATGACTGTGTCTTTGCCAATGGCAACCGAAATCCTCCCTGCAGAAGTGGGAGAGGCCGAAGGGTGTGTCCAATGTCAGCACGGCAGTAAACTCGTTTTGTTTGTCACAGGAAAGTGCCACTGGGGGTGTGATTATTGTCCACTCTCAGAGAATCGAAGAGAATCACCGGACATGTTTGCCAACGAACGCCGATGTTCATCATGGGATGAAGTCATTGAAGAAGGCCATGCAATGCGAGCGACTGGTACTGGTATCACTGGAGGTGACCCAATGCTTGACATGGAAAAATCATTGGAGGCAGTCGTTCAACTCAAGGCAGCATTTGGTAAAGAACACCACATTCACTTGTACACTTCGATTCCGTTTCAAGTTAACAGAGCAGCTGATTTTGGCGAAGCTGGTCTTGACGAAATCCGCTTCCATCTTTTGGACGGGACTTTGAAAAAGTATCTTCCAGTCATTCAGGCGTGCTCCGATGCAGGCATTACAGTAGGGATCGAACTTCCATGTGAGCCGGATAAAGAGGAACAACTGTTCGCTTTACTTGATGCACTTCATGACTCTCCAGTCGATTTTCTTAATCTCAATGAATTAGAAATAACGGTCGGCAATCAAGAAAATATGGATGTTCGAGGTTTCAATCTAAGCGGTGGTATTACCGCTGCTGCTGAGGGTTCTGCCGAATTAGCATTACGTCTCAAAGAGGCTGCAAAAGAAATGAATTTCCATCTCAAGTTCTGTTCAGCACGATACAAGGACGCAGGGCAACTTCGAGCAAGATTCCGCCGAAGAGGGCAAGCCAATCTTCGCCCTTATGAAGTCTTGAGCGATGACGATACCATTCTGTTTGGTTCAATCCCTACCTCGCTTGAGGATGCGTCAGAAGATGTCGCTGAATTGAGGGAAGAATTTGGTGTTGCAGAAGGCTGGATTCGCTATAATGCTGAACATCTTCGCATTGAATTGCCACTTTCGCTTGCTGAAGAACTCGCTGAAGTCGTAGAGGTACCAGTCCATCTGATTGAAGTTCACCCAACACACGATAGGCTCGAAGTTGGCTTAGTTCACCTGAATATTCATCGCTAACCCAAGGGGAGGCTTATATCGCCGTGGCTTTACGACAGATTACCTTAGGGCTCGTGGTCTAGGGGTTATGATGTCGCCTTCACATGGCGAAGATCGAGAGTTCGATTCTCTCCGAGCCCACTCTTCATCGAATCATCCTAGGATGCTTGCATCACAGTTTCGTCCACTCCAGTTCTTTTTAGGGTGGCCTAAACTTTAGATACTACCTTACATACCGCCCAACCAATCGTGGTGACTATGCTCAACAATTTGCTCAAATGTTTATTCGTCGTATTCTGTTTTTCCTCTGCCGGTTTCGCTGGATGCCTCTCCAACTCAGTTTCTTTCGAAAAGTGTGAAGATGATTCAAACTGCCTTATCATTGCTTTTGAAGCAAAAGAAGAATACAAGAATGCAGATGAAAATCCGCAGAAGATGGCTGACCATCTCGCAGAAATCCTTGGAATGGAAGTCGAAATCTATCCAGTTAGCAGTCCCGCTGCAACCATTGAAGCACTTCGCTTCGGTCACGCAGATATAGGATTCCTTGACGGCGGTGCTGCTTGGTTAAGTTGGCAACTCTACGATCTTGAAGTTCTGGGAGCAGAGCAAAAAGCAGACG
>MDSY01135380.1_pt1 | contig 20064 bp, 11 predicted proteins | sample 811131 | NCBI WGS metagenome assembly MDSY01 (sample SAMN05326643, study PRJNA326480) | marine metagenome | isolation source: seawater | place: Atlantic Ocean: South West | collected 2010
CCCTCCCCCCCTATCGCTTCCCTCCCCTCCCCCGGATCATCCCGGAGCCTTTTTCGCTCCGGCTCGATATGCTCAGCCCAATCTGAGGCGAGGCGCGTGCTCCCAATCTCGGGGGCGAGGCGCGTGCTCCCAACCTTTGGCTCCAACTCGGGCGAATCGCCGTCATAACCGTCCACCCAGCGCTCGGCATGCCGGTCATCATCGGCACTCACACGAGGAGGGTGGTGCATACCAGGAGGGTGGATACCCACCGGGTGGGTGCCAGGGGGCGTGGGGATACGAGGGGGCGTGGGGATACCAGGGGGCGCGGGGATGCCAGGGGGCGCGGGGACACCGGCGGGCGCCACACGCGCTGGAGCCGACTCTGGACGAAACTCGTGCGGTGGAGGCGCCCGGGTCTCAGGTGTGCGTGGAGGCGAGAGATGGAGTTGTCGTACGGCTCTCTCGGCTCGCTCAGATCGCTCAGATCGCTCAGATGAGGCTGGAGGCGCAGAGGAGGGCATGAGCGGTCGGCTCGGGAACCGTCTCGAAGGCGTACCAGCTGAGCTCGATGCTGGAGAAGCTTGGCGAGAGGTGTGAGCAGAGGTGGAGTACGGGATGGGATAGGTTGGAGGAGGGTACTTGAGGTTGCGCCGGAGCATGTTGAGCAGATCCAAGTGCGCCGCGATCTTCCCCTCTGCCAGCTTGTCCACTTCAAAGGTGGGCATGCGCCTATGGCGGAGCTCCTGGCTCAAGACCTTCAAGTTGCTCTGCTTGCTTCGGAGGGGTGAGCCGTTGGGGAGTTTGGGGGCGACCCCGATGATACGCAGATACACCTGCCACGGATACCCGCGCGAGTGAGCACAGTGACAGCCGGATGCGCACTCAGGGCACGCCACTAGGCGAACGGTCACCAGGGGGCCTTGGGGTGCAGATGAGCCGGGCTCTCACCTCGCCCTGAGAGAGCTTGTCGAGGTCGAACTTGTCAAAGGAAGGGTCGTGGTTCCTTGCAATCCACGCCTGGTGCTCGCGGGCCGACCAGAAGCTCTTGCGGTCCTCACGTGGGGGAGTGCGCGATTCCATCCTGTGTGAACGGGATGGAAATTGTGATTTGGAAACGCGTGGACTTTTAATAACTAATGACTGGCTGATCAAAAAATAACGCTTTGCGGGGGTAGGCAGTATTTAACACTATGTACCGTAGTACACAAAGACGAACGTTTTTCTCACATATGGAGATGGACACGATTAGACACCCACAGCACCAGCTGGTGTGGGCTCACGTACTTCGACAACTCACTCGTCACACGAAGGACACAGCGCCTCAGCTTCCGCCCACGCGGGATCGTAGCTCAACAACACATTGCGCCCTTCAAATCCAAGCCGCGTCCGCCGGATCGCCGGATGTTTTTCCTCGAGGTATCGGCAGTACTGCGCGTGGGTGGTCACCATGGCGCCATTCTTGCACCTCCGATGCTGGTTGGCCTTCCAGAAGACGCAGCACGGCACCACCGCAAATGGCTTGCCGTGCTCAAGCGCGAGATCAACAATTGTCTCCGTCGCCTCGTCCGGGTGTAGCCCGACGACGATCGAGACTTGCGACCACAAGGCGGCATAGAGTGTGCAAAAGTCGGTCTCGAAGCAGACTTGCTGCTGGCGAGGCAGCAACATACGTTCGAGGACACCCTCTTCTGCCGCCGCCTTCGCGATCGCCGCAGCCACCTCACCATGAGATGAGACGGGATGAGATGCGATGAGATCAGATGAGATGCTGAGGGGGGGCTCATCTCCATCGGGAGGCGCCTTCTCAACGTTGGGCTCAGCGGTGAGCTCCGCACAGCGCGTCGCATTCTCCGATCTGTCTGCACCCGGGGGCTCATCAGCGCTGAGAGAGAGGTGCGTCTCGGTGTCGGAGATGAGCGTCTCATTGTCGGAGGTATGCATCTCCCTATCGGAGGTATGCATCTCCGGCGAGTCTCCAGTCGATCGCCTCTCCGAGACGCGGCCTTCGTCCTCCTCTGCCTTTTGCTCTCCGCCACACGTCTGATAGAAGCTCGCCCTGTTACGAAGCGCGCGCCTCTGCTTGGCAGTCACCTGGTTGTGAAATTCAGAACAAGAATCCGGTGATAAGTACATTGGAAAAATGGCGGGTGACATGTGGGGGAAAAGGGGGTGAGAGACTCACCTTGATGGCCCGCGGGTCCACAACTGTGCACGCAATGGATCGGCGAAAAGAAAGCTCGAATGCGACGCCACCCGCACCGCCCGCAACGTCGAGCACCACTCCGCTCTGCAATCGATCCAACCCAAAATTCTCGACGAGCCACGCCACAAAATGCTGGTGTCGCATCTCATTCTTGACGCGCGTACGTCCCTTGGGCCTCGCACGTGTTCGAGCATCATCGTTGCTAGCATCATCGTCGCATTCGTCGTCGCCTTCGCCATTGTCGCATTCGTCGTCGCCTTCGCCGTCGCCGACATCGCCGCCACGTGCGCCATCGCCGCCATCGCCGCCATCGCCGCCATCGCCGCCATCGCCGCCACGTGCGCCATTCTTCACCGCATCATCAGCTGGGCTGGAGAGCGTCAGTCGGCCAAAACTAAGATGATGCTGCCCAAGAGTGCAATCCATTGCATGCAGCCACACCTCGCCGCCACCGAGCTCTGGGTACGCGAGCAGCGTAAGGTGGAGACCGCTATCAAGAGTGTTGGCCAGCTGGCAAATCTGCGCCTCATCGAGGAAGCCGTCGCGTTCCTTTGCGATGCACTGCCAGGTCTTGTCGTAGGCATCGCGCACCGTGAAAAAGAGCAGCCGCTTAGACTGCGCCTGCGGGGTCCACAAAAGGGCCTCAAACCTCAGCGGCTGGCAGCGTTAGCGGCGGCTGCAGCGTGAATGAGCATGGCCGGGCGTGCAACGCACCTTGGGCTTTCCCACGACCGTACCGGCAAGCACACACTTCCTCGACGTGTGCTTGCCATCTTTGGACCCCAGCTCCGCGACGAGCGCGTCTGCTGAGGGCCCACTGGTCGAGGGGTCCGGCATCGAAGCTTGTCGCTGAATGTGAATAACAGGACCCTATGCTCCATACCTACTGGATTGTACTCATATGTACTGAATTCTATTCAAATGGACACCTTCGTCTTTCGACTGTGGCTTCTGACGCAAATCACCTGCTTGCCTTCCCTCCCCGTCCCAGCCCCCACTGGAATGAGTTCGAATGAGTCCCAGCTCAATATATAGTAGTACTTTGGACCTTGCCGCACTTTGACTAGCTGATGATTCGTTTGACAATGAGTCGAGAGTCAACCACGCACTTCATTTGGAGCTCATGGGCGAGAGCGACGCTTCCGTGCTCGCGCCATCACCCTGGAGTATCGTCAGAATCTCACTCCACACGTCCGCCTGCGGTCGACTCGCGTCAATCTCATCCACAACCTCCTCGAATTGTGCAAGCACCGCGGCCGTTTGCTCCTCAAACAATCCCATCCTGACCTCTAACGCCTCCTCTGTATCCTCCTCCCTCTGTGTGAGGGGCTCCCCCGTCTGATCATCGAGCATGAAGGCAGCCATCACCTTACTCGAGTCGCCCACCCGCATCATCGAACGCGGCGGCGCGTACTTGGTATGGTACGTGCGCCCAGAACTCATGTGGACCCACCGGCCGCAGATTCGTTCGATGAGGATTCGTTTGGGTACTTGGAGGACGATGACGCGTTGTACGCGGGCGGAGGCGGCAGTGAGGAGGGTGTCCAGCTGTCGTGCCTGCGCCATCGAGTTTGGGAACCCGTCCAGGATGAAACCATCCGCACAGTCGGCGTGGCGTATCCGCTCATTTAGGACGGCGAGAGAGATGGCATCGCTCGCGCGGCCGTCGGTGCGCAGCTGTTGGCCGAGCTCAGAGTCGGAGGCGGCGGCGGCGCGGAGGAGGCCCGCAACCATCAGTGCAGGCACACCCAGCTCCGTCGAAAGACGAGACAGCTGCAGATCCTTTCCTGCGCCGGGCGGGCCGAGGAGGATGGTCACGTGTCGTAGCCTGCTCGGTTGCAGAGCTGGAGCGTTGGGGGCGTCGGTGCGCTCGGAGAGCTTGGTTGCGAGCTGTGCGAGCTGCATGTAGATGTCCGCACCCTCGCGCCCCTCCTCCCGCTGCCGCTTGCCACGCGTGCGCTTCGTCTCGAGACGGCTTGCCTGCAGCAGCTTTGCGTCCATCTCTGCGAGTTCCTGGTGATAGCTGCGGTCGAATTCGCTCTCGGTGCGGCTGAGCCTGCGCAAAAAACCGCCCAGCGCGCACTCCTCCCATTCCAGATCGTCCAAATCAACCACTGCGCACTCGCTCGAACCGCTCGCGCGACGATCCTGCTCGATGTCCATCATCAGAGCCACTTGAATTTCTTTCAAAACATTGGAATGCAGCGGTTTTTAAAAGATACCGTGTCACCTGGTTACATATGGTCGCGGCGTTTTTAGACCCCAAAATTGGATTCGTGTCTGACTGATTTTGGCTTGACGCTTGACGTGTCCATCACACACTGGGCGAGCCAGCTGGATGTATGTGGGGCCCTCCTGCTCGGGGAGGCCCCGTCACATGGAGGGCGCTGCTGCTGCTCTTGCACTTATCAGCGCATGAGCTCGCCTCGCCCACGGCCGATGGGCAGCTCGTAGCCTCCCAGCAGCAGCCGGTGCCCTCCGCAGAGGTGCGTGAGGTGCAGCTCTCGTGGGGCGACGGCGCCGGTGTGGACTCTCTGTGCGGTTCGGTGCGCGAGCTGCCGTCTGGGCTGACGCGGATCGGATGTCCAGCTGGCCACCACATCTCCGCCGCGACGCTCACCGGCGGTCTCTCCCACCTTTCTCGCTGGGGAACCTGCACGTCGCATACCTCGCACGCTTCTGCCATCGAGCACTGCTGGGGATCGTCGCGGTGCATCGTGCGCGCTGGGAGCTTCTTGGGATCTCGCGTATGTGACCGCGCTACTCTCGTGCCCACCAACGCCCCAGACCATCCTCATCGCGAGGAGGAGGCACAACTGATGAGCATACGTCACGTAGGCTGTCAGCCAGGAGTTGCACGAGATGCGGCGGCAGATGCGGCGGCAGATGCTGCGGGAGATGCTGCGGGAGATGCGGGAGATGCGCCGCTCTTAGATGCTGCGATCGCTTCTGATTCGAATCGGACTGCGTCCCCTGCCGATGGCGCGATTGCTGTGGACACCGCCGCCAACGGCGGACGGAACGCATCGGAAGCGGAAGCGGAAGCGGATACTACCGACCCTGCCGCCGACGCGGCTGCGGACTCGGATGGATCGGCATTGCCTCCTTCGCAGCCCGAGCCGACGGGTCTCGATCTCGACGGAGAGATCTTGCCCATCGAGCAGTTCAAGGAGCAGGTGCTCCGACAGCTAGAGCGTGATGCGGTCCATACCGGGGGCGTCGCGCCAGTCTCAGGAGGGGCGGCGTCAGGCGGGATGGCACCCGCGGACGGCGCCGCGCCTCCCGAGCAGCTCGCCTTCGTGCGCCCCAGCACGCCCCTCAAAGACCGCTTCAACTACCTCTCAGCGAATGTGGGCGCCAAGGTGCTCGCAGCGGCGCCTGAGGTGAAGGGAGGATACCGAGTGCTCTCTGAAGATCGGGACGGGTACGCAATGACAGAGCGGGAGACGAAGAAGAAGTGGATCACTCTGGCGCTGACGGATACGATTCTGCTCGACACGCTCGTGCTCGCCAACTTCGAGTACTACTCGTCGAGCGTACGCAAGTTCCAGGTGCTCGGCTCGCAGGTCTACCCGTGCCAGCAGTGGGCGCTCCTGGGAGAGTTTGAGGCGAATGACACGCGCTCGGAGCAGATTTTCCATTTTGAGCAGCCGCTCTGGGTACGCTACATCAAGTTCCGCTTCCTCACTCACTTCGGTTCTGAGCACTTCTGGTCCCTCTCGCTCGTGCGCGCCTACGGCCAGACGCAGGTCGACAAGTTCAACGCCGATAACTTGCGGCTGCAGGAGGCGAAGGACGCGATGTCCGCATCAGTCCAGCAGCAGATCGAGACAGCCAACGAACAAGCGCAAGAACAAGCGCAAGAACAAGCGCAAGAACAAGCGCAAGTGCACGCGGGCGCCGACGAGGGCGGCGGGGAGGGGGCGCCGGCTGAGGGTGTGCCGGCGGACGATGCGCACGCGGAGGGTGCTCCGCACCTCGAAGCGCTGATGGAGACCGACGGAGTCGAAAAGAAAGAGGAGACGAAAGGGGCGGCTGTGCTCGCAAAGGAAGCCGTGCTGCCTGCTGACGATTCTGAGCTGGAGCCCATCTCTCCCTCCGAGCTCGATGCATCGGAGCCAGAGCCCCTCCAAGCGCAGCCACCCTCCGCCTCACAAGCGCAGCCACCCACATCTGATGTGGCGGCGCCAGCGGGCGGAGAGCCGCCGCCAGCACACGCGCCTGTTATCGTCGAGGCTCCTACGGTTGAACCCACCCATGCAGAGATGCCACCAGGAGTCGCCACCGACGCTGCTATCCCGGCCATTTCGCCCCCCTCCTCGGCATCAGACTCGCCGCCCCTTAGGGGCCACCCCCCTCCGCCATCGCCGCCGCCAACGAGGCCGCCGCCGCCGCCGCCGCCGCCACCGCTGCGAACCGATCCAAGGGCGCAGACCGAGCAGCCCAACTCGGCTGAGGGTCGCGCTCCTCCCGCAGCGCCCGCTGTCGATTCTGCAGTGGCGAGTCCCAGTAGCGATTCGGCTCAAGAGGGGACGGCGACAGTGCCAGCATCGTCGGCTGAGGCGGTGGCGGCCGCAGCAATTGACCCACCCACCCTCGTCGCATTGGAACTTGCTCTCATAAGCGCGGGCACCAGCAGCGTTTTTGCGCCCGCTGTCGGCGGAGCGGCTGCTGCCGTTGACGCAGCTGCCTCAACGGAGGCCGGCGAGGGGGGCGGGCTGAGCGGCAAGGGAGAGCAACTTGAGCGTGGCGGTGGCTCGGTGAGCGACAGTGCACCCGCGGCTGCTTTGGGGGCTGGGGTCAGCTCAAGTGCTGAGCTGAGCGGCGGGAACCAGCCCGGAGAATCTGTGGTGAACGGCACCGTGAAGATGATTGACCACGAGGCATCGCGTGAGAACGCCTCCGGCTCGCCGCCGTTGGCCGATCAAGCGGCGCTCTTGGCGCCAAAGCAAGGAGCCTCGGCGGCGCCTAGGGAGCCGACATTTGGCGCTGAGCCACTACTCTCTGATGCGACGCCAAAGACCGATGCGTCAGCGTCCGCCGATCCTGACACCGGTGTACCGAGTGAGCGCCTCGTGACTGTCGACGCTGCTTCTCGCCTCGTCGAGTCGGCAGGGGCCGCGGCGGCCGCTAGCGCCGTTGGCGGGGCTTCGTCCGAGGCATCCAGTGACGCCGACGGCACCTCCTCCGCTTCGAACGCAACCGACGCCTCGGGGAAGCAGCCGAGCATCGTGGGCACGATCATTGAGAGGTTGCCTGGCACACCTCCTGCGCCGTCGCCGTCGGCTCGGCCTTCGCCCCCCTCCCTCCCGCCGCCGGCGCCGCCGCCCGCTGCGCCGCTCTCCCTCGGATCGCTGCCTCCAGCATCCATCGGCGCGCCCGAGGCCGGTCCGCTCCAGCCTCTTCCTCTAGCACCGTTGCCCAGCCCGCCCGTGCTTCCATACGCACCGACCGACGCCTTCAGAGCGCTCGCGCCACCCTCTCCGCCATCTCAACTGCGCCCTGCCAGAGGCGACACTCCGCTCGCCGCTCCCGCGGCGAGCTCGTCGGTCGCCGCTGCCGCCTCGAATGCGAGCAAGGCCGTCGCGTCAAAAGCCGCGGGCGGTGCAGCGGGCAATTGGACCGCCACCCCGAGTGCTGCTCTGGCGGTGGCGCCCATGCAGCCGATGGTGCAGATGGCGCAATCGATGGGGCCGCCGACGCCTGGTGGGCTGCCAGTGCCCACCGACCAGAACGACCCGTCCAACATCTTCGCGGTGCTTACGAAGAGGATGGCGGCGCTCGAGCTCAACCAGAGCCTGATCAACAATTGGCTCACGCTTTGGCAGAACCAGATCACCACCAAGATCAAGCTGCTCAATGCGACCCAGGAGGAGGGGGGGCTAAGGCTCAAGGAGTTACAAGCCAACATGACGTCTCTCACTACGGGCCTACAAGATCTGACCTCTTCGCAGTCGTCCATCTCGGAGCTATGCGTCCAAGAGCGCGACAATGGCACCTCGTCTGAGGACACCTCTGTGAGCACACTCGATCGCAGAGTTCGCGAGTTACTGCTCGAGAGCGAGGCGCGCGAGACGCAGCTGCAGATCCAGCTACAGTCGCTCCAACGAAACCAGCGGATCGAGCTCTTGTGCAGCATGGTCCTCTCCTTCGGCCTCTCGGCGCTTGGTGCCGCTTGCCTCGTGCTCTGCAGCAGGGAGCGCCACCGTCACCATGCGCAGAACCGCCGCCTCTCTCGCGACTCGGGCGACGAAGACTTTAGGTTACCCTCGACCTCCTCGGATAGCTCGGATGAGGGGCTCGGATCCTTCGAGCTTTGGCGAGATGCCACGAGCCACTCGCCAACGGCGGCGGCCGAGCGTGCGCTCGTGCCCAGAACTAAATCCTTGCCAGGCCGGCTCGATGAGGGCGATGGCGATTCGCCGCCGGCTGCCGGGAACAGCAGGTGAGGGCTGGATCACGTGGTGGCTGGTGTTTCATACTTGGATCATTGTTGGATCTAGGTACCGCGTTTCGATCACGCGATAGTGAGTGAGTGAGTACTCCTTTTTCTTTCATGTCGTCATTATGAGGCGATGTTTGCGTGAGTACAGTCGGAGTTTTTTTTCAGCATATCATAATCATAATCGATAATGATAATCATGCTGGCTTCATCGGTTCATGGGGCAATAATTCCGCAATAACCAATATCAATTCAATATGAATATGAATATTTATATATATCCGCATCATATGATATATTATTGATGATATTCTTATTCAAATTGGAAATTCATCAATATTAACCAAGCAAACCAATTCCAATTCCAATATTGATTATTTATGTTACATCTACATGCGACAAGTATATTTCTGGCGGGATGTCTGACGCGCGGCGGCGCGCCTCGGCCGCGCCATTCTCGCCATGCTATCGACGACACGCTGTCGTCTCGTGGCGATCACCCATCCCACTCGGCACGTGGAGCTCAGATGAAGAGCTCGAGATGCGTGCGCTGGTATGAGTTGAGCACATCGTCGCCGATGCGCGGGTAGGCAGGCACGAGTGCCATCTGCGAGCCAATGTAGAGGTTGTTGTAAATCTTCCAGTAGACCTCGCGCACCTTTCGCGCGGGGTGGAAGAGTCCCTGCAGCGTGTACTGCATCACGCGCGTGGGGCCGAGGGCACAACGCATGCCCTCGATGGCTTCCATGACGGAATTGATCACGTGTGGTGAGGTCTCGAAGATGTTGGGCCAGACCATGTTGAGCAGGTGCTGCATGGCGTCCTCGAGGCCCAGGCCCACGGCGCCGAGCGCCATGTGCTTAATGGTGGTGCACGCGGTCTGCCTGTGGACGAGGTCGCGGTCGGTGAGCGCGTCCTCGAGCAACGGCACCACCGCGTAGATGTAATCTCGGCCCATCTCGCCAATGTACTCGAAGAGGAAGGAGAGCGATTTGAGGACGCCGTTCTGCACGTTGAGCTCGGGGATGCGGTACTCGTTGAGGAGTCCGGGGAGGACGGTGAAGGGGGAGCATGTCTCTGCGACGATGGCGATGGCGACGGTCGTGCACACGCGGTTCTGGCGCTCCTGCACCTTGAGGTTGTTGAGGAGCGTTGCGAGCACATCCTGTGGGCCGATGGCCTTGGCGATGTATCCGAAGGTGTTCACGGTCGCTCGCCGAATCGCCTTCTTGTGCGCCTTGAGCATGTCGAGCAGCTCGAAGCAGAGGCGCATCCACTCGCGCGCGCTCACATACTCCGCGCCGCGGTCGGCGATCCGCCCCACGAGGTCGATGCAGTTCTCTTGGACGGTCTCGTGGCGGTTCTTGAGGATGGGCGAGAGCCGCGGCAGGAGGTCCTTGATCGGCGGCGTCATGCGCGTCATGCCGATCACGTTGACGATCGCCTTGATGGCGCCGAGGATGGAGCCGAGCACCTCGGGGTACTCCTCGCCCAGGTACTCGTAGAGCACGACGCCCAGGTGGCCCATGAGCTGCTCCTCCTGGCAGGTGCGCATGACGACGGCGACGCGGCTGATCAAGTCGGCCGCCTGCTGGCGCACCTTGGCGCTCTTGTTGTTGAGCCGCCACTTGATGGTGCCGCAGATCTGCGGCAGGTAGGGCTTGGTGCGCACGCCGAGCGCGGTCACCACCGTGCCGAAGCCGTTGAGCATCACCGCGGTGTCCTCGGAGGTTTGCTCCTGGAAAGCGTAGAGGATGCCGTCGATGAGCTGCTCCTCGAGCCGCTGGTCAATGTCGGCAGCCGAGAGCTTCGAGATGACCTTCTCGACGGTCTCCATGACCATCTTCCGATACGGTTCGCTCTCGTCCTTGAGGTCCTCGACGATCCGCGTGACGATCTCGGAGGATCCAACCTTTTCGGCGAGCTCGACGGTCGTCTCGACGAGCTGCCTGTAGTTGCGCCGGTCGAGAGCCATCCGGCGCACCCAGAAGTTGCGGAAGAACTCGGGGAGGATCTCCTCGCGCACGTAGGCCGCCTGCACGCCCTCCGTCGCCACGCACTGCTTGACCACCTTGAGCACGATCTTCTTCATCTCCTCGTCGGGCGAGGCGAACTCGCGCAGCAGGATGATCATCACCTCTCGCGTGTAATAGTTGGCATACTCGGCGTCCATGAGGGGGATGATGAAGCCGATGGCCTTGAGGAAGGCGGCGAGGCCCTTGCCGCGGTGCTGCCGGATGCCCTTCCACAACGGCTTGAGGACCGAGTCGAAGGCCTCGATGCCGTACGGCGTGGCGGCCTCGGCGAGCGCTGCGAGCGAGAGCGCGGTGATCGTGCGCACCTTCTGCTGCTCGTCCTGGAGCCCGGCCTCGATGATCTCGACGAGGGAGCGCAGGTGCGGCAGCACCGAGCATCCCATCAGGATGGCAATCTGTTGCACGATCTTGATGCCCGTGTGGCGCGCCTGCCACGACTTTTTGGACTGGCAAACGGCCTTGAGGAATGGGAGGAGCGCGGGCACGCCGAGCGCGGAGGCGACGACGGAGAAGGCGCGCGCGGTGGTGTTGCGCACGTACTCGCCAACGTTGTCAATGTCCGGGCGCATCGTCGCGATCATCGTCGCGAGCCCCGCGGCCTTGGCGAGGTTTGCGATGATCTCTCGCCCCTCGACGCGCGCATAGTAGTCCTCGTCGATGAGCAGCGGCTCGATGACGACGAGGATCTTATGCACGTAGGGGCGGACGAGGTCGTCGAGCTTGTAGAGGACGCGATCGATCACCTTGACCAGCAGGTGGCGCTCCTGGTCCTCGAGCGTCGGCGACATGAGCAGCGGCAGGATCTGGTTGAAGAGCGGGCCGGCGCCAAACTCGCGCGCCTTGTCTGTGAGCTGCCGGAGCGCCGTCTTGCGCATGGGGGGCGTGCCGTTCTTCACCTTGAGGAGCAGCTTCATGATCTTCCGCTCGCGCGCCTCCTCGGGCGTCATGTCCTCGATCTCCTCGTCCTCCTTGAGCAGCGGCGCAAAGTACTGGTAGTCCTCGGGCTTGACGAATGGAAGATTCGCGGGTGTCGGCGGCATGTCGGCGAGGAGCCCTCCGGCGCCTCCCTGCTCGGTGGGGAGAGAGTAGAGGGGCGTGGCGCCCGCCGCGGGTGTGGGCGTCGCGAGCAGCTTCCGCGCCGGCGTCCGGATCGGCACGTAGTTGTCGGGCGGCTTGAGGATCTTGTACCCGGTGGGCGGGAAGATTGCGTCTAGATCATCATCTGTAAGCGGACGATTGCGCTCGTCGATCTCCTGCTGCCAGCGCACCTGCTGCATCTGCTCGGGCGTCATCGAGCCCGCGGGGCCTGAGGCGCCCAGCGGCGCCAGACCCATGCCCCCCACCATTGGAGTCTGCGCATCAATCGGACCCACCGGAGTGGCGCCGGGCGTCGCCCCAAACGCGCCGACTGGCGTCGCGCCGCCCACACCGGCGGGCGTGTCGTCCCAGCGCGACTTGGGTCCGGCAGCGGCACCCATCTTGGCCAGCGCACCCGGCACGATCCCCGGCGCCGGCGTGCTGTCCCACGCGTTCGCGCCGGCGCGCCCTGGCGTCGGAGTCTCATCCCACCGGTTCTTGGTGCGCGAGGGCGTCGCGTTGGGGTCGCCGACGCGGCCTGGCGTCGGCGTCGCGTCCCAGCGGTTTGCCCCCCCATCGGCACGCCCTGGTGTGGGCGTCGCGTCCCATCGATTCCCCTCGGCGCCGCGCCCCGGCGTCGGCGTCGCGTCCCACTTGCTGCCGCCGTCGGCGCCGCGCCCCGGCGTGGGCGTCGCGTCCCACTTGCTGCCGCCGTCGGCGCCCACACGCCCTGGCGTGGGCGTCGCGTCCCATTTGCTCGCGTCGCCGCCGACGCGCCCCGGGGTGGGCGTCGCGTCCCACTTGGACGCCTCCACACGACCCGGCGTCGGCGCCGCATCCCAACGACTCGGCGTCGCGTTGACACGGCCAGGCGTGGGCGTCGCGTCCCACTTGCTCGCGTCAGGTAGCCGGCCTGGCGTGGGCGTCGCGTCCCACTTGCTCGCCTCACGCCCGGGCGTGGGGGTCGCATCCCAGCGGCTCGTATCGGGCACCCGTCCGGGCGTCGGCGTCGCGTCCCATTTACTCGCATCCACAGCGCGCCCAGGCGTCGGCGTCGCGTCCCACTTGCTCGCGTCGACAGCGCGCCCTGGCGTTGGCGTCGCGTCCCATTTGCTCGAGCTCGCCTCCCGCCCAGGTGTGGGCGTGGCGTCCCATTTGCTGCCTTGGGGCGCGGGAGTCGCCACGTCGTCCCACCGCTTCTTCTTCGCATCGTCAGCGCTTACTGGCTGGTCCCACCGCCTACGCTTCTTTGCTGCCGCGGGCGCAGCAGCGCCACCCTCGGCTGCCTGCTCTGCCTGCTCCTTGAGCTTGCGTTTGATCTCCTCCTTTTGCTTGGCGATGTCAGACTCGGCCATCACGTCCTTGAAGGAGCGCGCCTCCGGATCAGCCGCGCCCTGCGCGAAGGGATCAGCGCGCTCAGGAGAGAGGACGCGTGAGCGTCGCGCGTGGTACTCGTCCTCCCGGTCGGAGATGCGGTGCGACTTCTCCTGGAAGACGTCCTCGGACTCCTGCTGCGAGACAGGCACGTCGAGCAGATGCTTCGGCGCCGTGAACGTCGAGCGCTTCGTCGCAGGCTCCTCTTCGCCGTCATCCTCCTCCTGATCACCAGGACCGATGGATGTCTCGAAGCCCTTGAAACGATCCTTGGTGTAGACGCCGTCCTCCTCCTCCAGTTCCCCGAAACCAGCGCGGTCGCGCTGGCTCTGCGCCGCCTCGATCTCCTTGTCAAGATCAGGCATGGCAGAGCCGGCCGCCGCGGGGGGCCAGGGCAGACTCTCTGCTTGGCACCTACGTTAGGCAGCCTTTGGTCGTCGTGATTTGGGGGGGTCTGTTGTGCTCTATGTTTTCCCAAGCTGGCTTTATTCTATTTTGTGACAAGGCCAGAGGACTCGAGTGCCAAGTTCAATTGGAAACATCAGGGGCTTTTTGTTTCCGGGCGTCGGCCACCGCAGCCGACGCATGTTCTACTCACGCAGCACTGATTTTCAGGGCGCCGGCAAGGCTGGCGAGGGTGTGCAGGTCTGGCGCATCGAAAAGCTCAAGCCAGTGAAGATCAAACCGGAGGAGCACGGCACATTCTACACGGGCGACTCGTACATTGTGCTCAAGACGTCGTCGAAGGCGTCGAGCGGAAAGGTGCACGACATCTTCTTCTGGCTGGGCCTCGACTCGTCGCAAGACGAGCACGGCGCCGCGGCCCTCAAGTCAGTCGAGCTCGACGAGTATCTCGGCGGCGGACCGACGCAGCACCGTGAGGTGCAGGGGTGCGAATCAGAGGAGTTTCTGCAGTGTTTCCCAAAGCTTGTGCTCCGAAAGGGTGGGATCGCGAGCGCGTTGAAGCACGTGGACCGTGAAGCCTACGAGACCCGCCTCCTCCATGTGAAGGGCGCGCGTAATGTGCGAGTGACGCCCGTGGCGCTCTCGTCTCATTCGCTCAACGCTGGCGACTGCTTCGTGCTCGACTCAAAGGATTGCATCATGCTATGGAACGGGTCGGGGTGTAATAAGAAGGAGCGTGCCAAGGCGCTCGACGTGAGTATCGCCATCAAGAATGAGCTCGCAAAGGGTCAGGCGAAACTCGAGGCGTTCGAAGAAGGCGATGAGCCTCCGGAGTTTTGGACACTTCTCGGCGGCAAAGGGCCTGTAGCCGCCGCGCTGACGGACTCTGCTGAGGCGGGGCAAGGGGCGCGCCTCTTCCAAGTGACCGAGTTTGGGGGGACTAAAGAGGTGCCCGTAGACGACAAGGGCCTCGCCAAGGAGCAGCTGCTGAGCACTCAAGTCTTCATACTCAACACTGGTACGTCGATTCACGTGTGGGTAGGCACTGCGGTTGCGTCGACCGACAGGAAGAACGCGATGAAGTGTGGGATTCGATACATGCTGGAGGAGGGTCTGGACGCGAAGACGACTCTCATCACAGTCGTCAAGGAAGGCGCCGAGACTCCCATCTTCAAGGCCAACTTCAAGTGGTGGCACGACCCCAAGTCAGTCGCGCCGATGGGCCAAGCGCCGCCTGGGCGTAAGATTGCCTCACGCCCGCCGACGATCTCTTCGGCCAGGCTGGCGCAGACGATGAAGGTTCACGCTCCCGAGCCCACCCAAGCCACCATGATCACAGATCCGAAGGTGGAGGTCTTCGACATGGTCGATTTTGAGCCCGTGCCGCAGCCAGCCGACATGTACGGACAGCTCTTCGCGGGCGACTCATACATCATCGTCTGCACATACAAGAGCGGCGAGGCGGAGAGGGAGCAGGGGATCATCTACGTGTGGCAGGGGCGCCACTCGAGCACTGATGAGCGCGTTGCCGCCGCGCTCCATGCGGTGCATATGGACGCGGAGCGCTTCGACGGTGATGCGACGCAGGTTCGCGTCGTCATGGGTAAGGAGCCGTCGCACCTCATCAACCTCTTCAAGGGGCTGATGGTGGTGCACTCGGGCGGGCACGCGTCGGCATTCCGCAACACGCGTGAGCGCGACTCTTACGACACCGACGGCGTCGCACTCTACCAAGTCAAGGGGTCGCATGACACGGACGCACACGCCGTGCAGGTCGAGGAAAAGGCGCGCAGGCTCAACTCGGGCGATTGCTTCATCCTGCTCACGCCCAAGGGCAAGTACATTTGGAGAGGGAAGTCTTCGAACGATATCGAGCTCGCGACAGCGAAGCACGTTGCGGGCCTCTTGCAGCCGAAGCGGCCCGCAGCAATCGTCTTCGAGGGATCGGAGACGGCCGAGTTCTGGTCGGTGCTTGGTGGAAAGGCAGCTTACCCGAGTGCCAAGGAGATGCCTGAGGCGAATCGCGATCCGCGGCTCTTCAGAGTCTCGAACGCGACCGGTGCGATCGCCGTGACGCCCGTCCACGGCTTTGCGCAGTCGGACCTCGAGGAGGAGGACGTTTTCATTCTCGACGTGTTCACCTCGCTCTTCATCTGGGTGGGCGATGATGCCAACGAGGAGGAGAAGAGCCGCGCCAACGAGATCGCGAGCGAGTATCTCAAGGCGGAGGGATGCGAGCGCACCGACGTGCCCATCATCACCGTACGCTCCACACACGAGCCGGAGCTCTTCACATGCCACTTCTTGGGCTGGGACGCGACGAAACAGTACCGGTTCGTCGATCCGTACGAGGCGAAGCTCGCGGCGCAGGCGGATTCCAAGCGGCAGGAGGAGAATGACGAGAACGAGGAGCCCACGCAGGCAACGGTCGAGAAGAGGTACAAGCCCCCCGCGGAGCTCCGCTTGCCCTACTCGGAGCTGAATAGCGACAGCGTGCCCGATGGCGTCGACCCCGCCATTAAGGAGCAGTACCTTGATGATGCCGAGTTCCAGATGATTATCGGCTCGTCGCGCTCCGACTTTGACAAGCTCAAGAAGTGGAAGAAGGATCAGATCAAGAAGGCCGCCGGGCTCTTCTAATCTCGTGTGCACGAGATTGCAGTGGGATCGCCATCCGCTACCTCTCAACCAGGTCGGCGTGTATTATGTAGGGTACCACGGGAGTCACGGGTACATCTTAGTTTTGTGTCTTGTATTATTTTGGGTACCACGGGAGTCACGGCTCCGGGGTACATCTAGTAGTGTTGTAAGTACGTGTGCAGTATGAGTATATCTTACGTTATATATGGAATAGGCGGATGAATTATATATATAATACATATAGCTAATTATATTCGCCTATATTGTTTTGTATATATAGTATATACTTATTAATGCTGTATACTAATATATACAGTATCGCGCCGAGCTGCACCACCACTAGGCACTACGTAAAAACTGACACTATTCTAATTTGTAATCATATTATGATAATTTTAATTATCATTATGATTATCATTATGATTATGCATTATGATTATCATAATATTACAAATACGACTGCTTGTATAATCTACAATGTAGTGCATCATCGCATCGAGCCTACCTATCCATCTCGATATGTACACAGCTACTCGCTCAGAAAAGGTCTACCTTTAGCTTGACTTCTCTTCGCTTCCACGCGGGGAGCTTTGCGAACGCCTCGCGTGTATAACCCAACACCTGTACAAACTCAGCATGGCTGAGCCACTGCTCGCGGTCGGCGGCACCCACACCGGAGGGCCACGCTACGCTCGTACGTAGAGCCTCGTACGGCCACCTCACTTGCCCCGAACCATCCTCAATCGGTGCGTATGCCACAGCTGGAGCTTGCGGCTTCTGTAGAACCTCTCCTACACGAGTCACCTGGCACACTTCTACTTGGGCAATGGCTTGCTCGCGTTGAAGCTGCTCGTATCTGTCGGCGCCAAGTGCATGCTGCAGATCCTCCTCGCTGTGGAAGTACTGCATCCCCCGCCACGTGCTCGTGATGAAGGCCCAGCTGCGGCGCTCGAGCGATTCGATCCGATATAAGGCTGCAAGGTCAAGGAGACCGAGCACGTTGTAGACGGTGATCTCGCAGGACTCGAAAGCATCGCAGCAAAGCGCAAACAGCGACGGCACTTGCTGAGGCTCGGGGCGAGGCAGCACGTGGAACTCGGCGATGCTCGTGGCCGATTTCACATCCGCCATGGCTCAGGAACTTTTAGCCGGACTGCTTTTTGTAAAACTAGTTACAGTGTACATAACCTAGGTATGTATGTAAACAGAAAAAGGTGAAAAGGAATCATTTCGGGGTCGTCGATGACGCTGCTCTCCGTCGCGCTCGCCGCTGCGGCGGCGCTGCAGGCTCCGCTGTCGGCTCGTCAACGCGCAGTGCAGGGTGTGACGCCACGGAGGCGAGCTCCGCTGCTCCTTGTCGCCAAAGACATGTCTCCGCCCTCGTCACTCGAGACGAAACTGCTCGAGGAACACGCCGCGAGCTGCGAACGCGCAGCGTCCGTCTTTGGGGTGACTGACGACGCGTCTTCGGGTGGATATAGCGGAGGCTGGGCGACCCGCACACTCCCACCCTCCGCCGTGTCCGAGAGCAACGACCCGTACGCGAGCGACGAGCTGCTGCGGCTATCTGAGGCGCCACTGCTTTCGGCCGAAGACTGCCAGACGTTCATCTCTCTCATGGAGGCGCACGGCGCCTCGCGCGGGTGGGACGCGCGGTATCCGGTGACGGGTTACACCCGCGAGGTGAACGTCGCCGAGATTCCCGAGGCCAAAACCCTCCTTGGCCAGCTCCTGCGCACGACGCTTCTGCCAGCGGCGGCCGAGCAATTTCCCGAGTTCTCTGCCTCGTCTCTCCGCTGTAACGAGGCGATCGTGGTCAAGTACGACGCGGCGAGCGGGCAGAACTGTCTCCCGGTGCACCAGGACTTTTCTCTCCTCACCTACAACATCGCGCTCGCCTCGAGTGGCGCCTACGAGGGCGGCGGCACCTGGTTCCAGTATTCGGGCGAGACGATCCCTACAGAGCGTGGCCACGCGTTGCTGCACGCGGGGCGGACGCCGCACTGCGGGGTGCCAGTCACCTCAGGTTCGCGATACCAGCTCGTACTCTTCCTCATCGGCACTCAGCAGCCCGACCTCGGCGGCCGCCTCCAGGCAAGTCTTCACACCCACTCCGCCCCATTTATGTCCAGCCCCCCGTTTTCCCCATATGTATCACCGCCATTTGATCAAATTCAGGCGATTGGCGCCGCCGCAGGTGCCAAAGGGCACGCGTATCAGGCACCGTCTGCGAGCCGCGACCTTGAGCTCTCTTGCACGCTGCTCGAGCGGGCGCTCGAGATGAACGGGCGCGATCTCGAGAGCTGGTCGCAGCTCGCGCACAACCACATGGCCGAGGGCCGCCATGAAGCGGCCGAGCGCTGCTTTGCGACGGCCGCAGAGCTCTCTGGCGGTCGAGACTTTGCAGCGCTGACCGACCTCGCAGCCGCGCGACGAACGCTCAAGCAGCCGGAGCGCGCGCTCGAGGCACTACTTGAGGCGCTCGGCGCGGGGCCGCCGCCAGGGCCGCAGCAGGCAGAGCAGCGCCTCTCAGCGCAGCACAACCTCGGCACTGTGCTCACTGAGCTCGAACGGTATGAGGAGGCTGGGCTCGCGTTTGAGGCCGCCGTCGACGAGGATGGAGATGCGATCGATTCGTGGGCGGGGCTTGGGCTCTGCATGGCGAAGCTCGGGCAGCCTGAGGCGGCGCTCGCATGCCAGCGGCAGGTGCTCGCATTGCAGAAGCGACAGCAGGTGCAGGCGCCCGAGCAGCAGGCGCAGCTGGACGGCAAGCAGGATCAGGATGGCGGCGACGGCCCCCCCATTATGCAGAGGGGAGGGCTCAGCGGCCTGCTGTAGACTGCGCGCGTTCTCATTGAAGAATTTCCCCACGCGAAGCTTGCTTGAGGTGCATCCCAAAAAGAGTGGGGGGGAGGGGGGCATCCGGGGGGGCATCGGGAGAAGGGACACTGCTATCAATGCAAGTACACCTCTATGATATATATGTATTATATATAGGAAAATTCTATGCTACTACTCTAGATTGCAATAACAATAAGAGGAACCTAGAGCTAGAGGTAGAGGAATCACACTGCTGAAACGACTAAACCTCAAGTAACATAACTAAACCTGATCAGCTTAGCATCTAGGAGATCGTGATCGCGCACCTATTGTACCAGCTGGAAGAAGCCTGTCACCGTCGAGTAGCAGCGCCTCGGGCCAGCCAGCTCGTTGTGGCAAGTGCATCCGAAACACGCTGCCTGGCTTCAATACCATGACAACGCGCGAGCCGGGGTTGCAGACGAGCTGGAAGGTGCGGCTCGTCTCGGCGAGCACAATCCCTTCCGCACCGACCGCCGAGGGGTCGCGGCTGCGCTCGACTCGCATCCAACAGCCGTGCCGATCAATGGTGCGGCATAATTGTGCGACTAGTACTGCATCTGCTGTTGGCGTGGCGTTGAGTGCGGTCATTTCGGATGCCACGTGCTCGCTCCACAGAGCATGCTGGCGCTGAGCACGAGCTTCTGCTGCCCCCTCCGGCGCATCCAGCGCGAGAGCCGCTTTTCGACGCCGCGCAGCGCCACCTCTCTGCAGGCACGCGACGGTGTAACGGGGGCGCTCAGGCTGCAGCGGCCGTTTGCGTTCGAGCGGCTGCAGTGGGACCTGTCGGCCACGAATCTTCGTGGCGATCGCATGCTTTGCCCGCTCACGCCGCCAGTTGACCAGCAGCCTCGTCACGAGAGACTCGGCCTGCGCTGTGGAGCTCGACATGGACGGTCGGATCCGTTCCTGGTTCCTCATTTACGGAAGATCTTCTGAAAAAGAAACATCTTAACATGTCGAGGAAATCAAAGAAATCGTCGAAGGTAAAGGTTGACGGACGCCATGAGAGAAGAGACGCTCGAGGGCACCCTCGTGCGCAAGCG
>MDSY01015034.1_pt1 | contig 20052 bp, 21 predicted proteins | sample 811131 | NCBI WGS metagenome assembly MDSY01 (sample SAMN05326643, study PRJNA326480) | marine metagenome | isolation source: seawater | place: Atlantic Ocean: South West | collected 2010
CCTGAACGCCTGTTCTAACTCCCTCTGACTCAGGTCTAACGAATTGGTTTCCGACATATTCATAACCTCGTCCTTCCATCGAAGCTATCACAGCATTTGATTCAGCTCCACGATTACCTACATAGTTAGCAAGCCGTTTTACCACAGCAGGGTCATCAAGAGATTTGCCACTTAGATTACCTTCTGTTGCGGCTTTTAAAAGTGGCGCTGCGGGTCGTGTAACGCCGAGCACGTTCTTTACATAATCAGGTGTAAATGCTTCCTCAGTTGCTTCTGTAGTTTCTACATCTTTTTTACCTACTTCAATCTTCTGACCAGTCTGCTCGCTCTCGATTGCAGCGGTGCCGCTTTCTTGTGGCTCAAGTCCAGGTAAGTAGTCTTGAGTCTTAGCTACAGCTTTTGCATCAGCCTTTTTTTGTTTTCGGGTTTGCTCGTTAACAAGGTTAGCTTCTTCTTTAACCACTGCCGCACTTGGTGTAGCAGTTTCTCCTGCCACCACAGCCGATTCTGCTGCACGTTGTTCATCTGTTTGTTCTGCTTTACCTTTCGGTGATGTCGGGTCTGCTGCATTTTTAGCTTCTGTAGCTATTGCCGCGTTAGCTGCTAACCTACGCTCTGCTATAATCTGCTCTATAACGGCGGGGGAATAGTCTTGATCTAGTTCTTCTCTTATAAAATCTTCGTCTACATTTGGATCTGTTAACCGTGCATCTGTAGCTATCGCCGTCCTAGCAACAGAAATAGCGTCTTCAGTCGGCTCAACCGCAAACAACTCGCCCTGTGTTTGGCCTTCTTGTAACTGAGGAGTTGTTTGTGTGTCTTGTACAACCTGCCCCACCGCCCCGGTAGCAGTACCCCCTGTTTCGGTGGTTTCGGTGATTGGAGGCGCATCTGGGTCACGCTCACCGAATGCTCCAAGTGTAGCTCGTGTGCCGCCACCGACGAGGCCACCTGCAATAGCTGCTTCGCGGTACTCTGCAATGGCATCTTCGCTGTCAATCGGTAGTCCTGCCTGTGCTCGTTCCATCATCTGTTGACCAACTTCGGTCAAACTTTCAGTTGTAGCACCACTACCTGCACGAGTAGCTGCGCGGGTAAAAATAGATTTTCCTAAAGAACGGAACGCTCCACCTAGCAACACTTTGTCAGCAATACCCTCAAGAGTTGCTTGACCAAACGTAGCTACAAGAGCATCGCTAACATCGACTGACGCCTTTTTACCTGCGGCTACTTCATCTTCTTGACGTTGGATATTGTTACCAAACAAAATCGGCGCGGTTGCAACTGCTGCGGCACCTGCACCTACAGCAAAAGAGCCAAGCGCGGTTGCGGTTGCTGCGGCAGGGGCTAAGATAGGAGCGGCTATAGCTGCGCCAAGACCAAGACCAAGCTGTGGTATTTGTTCACCAGCAATTTCTCCTGCATAGGTCAACCCTGACATAATACCTTCTACATCTGTAGACTGCATGCGTTCTGGCTGTTCAAGCATTAGCTCGCCTAGTTCCTGTCGGGCGTTTTCCTCTACACCCTGTCCATATTCTGCAAGGAACTCAAGTCCAGACTTCTCACCGATAGTGCCGAGTGTCTCGCCAAAAGCTTGTTTAATCTGCTTCTTGCCACGCTCAAACCCACGACCTATGGCTGTGCCGTCATCAGGTTCTTCGTATTCTTTGCCAGTAAATGCTTCAAACTGCTGCGCGTATGCTGCTCGATCTCGTTCTAATGTACTGCGTATGAACGCAAAATCTTCGTTGGTCGGCGCATCTCCAGCATGTTCAAACTGATAGCTACGTCCTGTTTGAGGATCGACGTATTGATATATACCCATCGTATCCTACCCTCAAGTTTGTGCGGAAGGTGTCTTAATTACCCCGCTGTTTGTATTATCTGCGGTCACAGCACCAAATTGCACAGCTCTAGCCTCCCTGACTAAATCTTCAAGTTCTTTTAATCTTGCTAAATTTGGCGCACTTGGATTTTGAGTTGCGAGTTCAAGAGCCTCGCTATAAGACCTTTCTAAAGCAGCGTATGCCGTTGCAGAAGTTTTATCTGCACGTTGTGATCTAAGTCTCGCGGCATCCAATGTTGTTTGTAGCTTGAGCATATCAGTCTCAAAGTCTCGTAAACCTTTCTTAGACTTAGTTAGATAGGCAAGACCTGCCTGACCTGCTTTACCAAAACCTTCGCCAATAGTCGAAGTTGGTTCCATTAACTTAAAACCTGCGTATGCAAGTGCCATCCACTTGTCTGATTCGGCTTGCTTTTGACGCTCTGATAACATCTTAGCGATACGAGAATCTGTTGAGCCGAATCCTTCAGGATCAGGGTCTGTCACTGGCTTAATGTTATCTATGTTATCGTCTGTAGTTACCTTTGGTGCAGGAGTGGTAGGATCACCAATATTTGGGTTTTCCATTTCTAAGTTAGGAAAAAAACCAGAAACATCAGTGCTAATTCCTGGGACGACTTCAGTAGCATCACCACGTAACGCTTCTATACGTGCCTCTCGTTCTGCTTCTGACTCAATACCAGCTTCATTTTCTAAGTCTCTAGCAGCTACAGCATCTTGTGAGGCTTTTATATTTGCGGCTGCTAACCGTGGATCAACCCCTGCTAACACTTGCTCATTAAAAGTTTGATATATAGAAGAACCTACATCTTGCAACGCGCCCGGTACATTACGAAGAGCTTCTCCTGCGTCTTCTGAAAACTCCATAGTATCTATACGGCGCATCAATACATTTTTACGTTTTGTTAATGCATTTGCAAGTATTTCATCATTTGCCTGTTCCGCATCAAGAATTTGTTGGTTTATATCAGCGATTTGACCTTCTAAAACTTCTCTTTTATTTGGCACTGCGCCTACCTCTAGCAACGGCTCTGGCTTTAAGGTATTCTCATAAAGACTTTTACCTGCTGCTACAGCCGCATCGCCAAGGAACGGTAGCACATCTCCCATAAAGGTAGGTTTGTCTGTTTCAGCTTCCGCTGATGCTCTTTGATCTGCATCTTTAGAAATAGAAGACAAATACGGTATGGGTTCAAACTCATCTGATCCGTCCCCAAAACCTGCATTTCGTTTTTGAAGAAACTCTTGTGTAGCTGTGCCTATACCTTCAGGGTAGAGTGTATTTGCTGCAAACTCTTCGTCCATAGAAGATATTGATGGAAGCTTCCCTGAATCGACTGGTGATTTTAATTCTGGACTATCATCCAAGAAAGGAGAATATACTTTTGGATCTGATGTTGGCCCTCTTTCATTCATGTAGTCTTTATATCTAATAAACATCTCTTGCGCTTGAGGAGTGTCGTTTATCTGATTTTCTTCTAAGAACGTTTCATACGTGTATGCAGGGTTTGATCCAAAGCCTGTTCTTGGTCTTAACGGGTCTTCTGGTAATTCTGGGTCATCGTCTCTACGTTCATCTGCTAACGGAGCCGCTGCAAAATCTTCTACGTCTGCGGATACGCTTCCGATACCTTCGCCGCCTATGTCACGATAAGACTTATTACCGAAGATACCTTGATCTTCCATTCTTCTTATTTCACGTCTAGTTAAACTACCACTACCAAGAGGTATTTGTCCTATAGACTTTTTCATAAAAGGCAAAAGCATAGACTCTGCTTCACGAACAGCGTCTGCACCGTAGTTAGCAACGAGTGCCTCTTTATCAGCACCGCTTTGTAGCATGGCTGCAATTTGGCTTAAATCCACATTGCCTATAAGAGGATTTATTGAGGGGTACTCTGTTATACCACCAGTCTGCATCTTAACAATACCACCGTCAGCCATCATTTGTGGTTGAGGTGCACGTGTAGCAGGAATTGGCGTGGCTGTATCCATACCCGTGTTCTGAGCCATGTTTGTATTTGGTGCCATTGCACGTGCTGCACCCATAATACCTTCTTGTGGCATACCTGCGGCTGTGACAACTTCTTCTGCTACGGTAGGCATATCGGCGTTTTGTTGACGTTGAAAGTCATCCCGCATGCGCTTACGTCGTTTTAGCTCACTCAAGACAAGAAACTGTGGTGCGTTACCTGAAGGCATCTGCATTTCGCGCATCAACGCGCTGTCTGGTAAATCTTTAAGGTTATCTTGTAACTCTAGTATGTTCATCCTGTTAGACCTTTATATAGTCCAAGTGCCGATATACCTGCACCAAGTGCCTGTTGTACTGGGTTATAATTAGCAAACCTTGTTTGTTCCACATCAGGCGTGACTGGTACACCACGTAAAATACCTGCCATACGCTCGTATTGTGAGATCGGATAATCACGTTGCCTAATAAAGTCTTCGTAAGCAAGATCAAGCCTACCTTGATCCTCTGCGCGAACATCCCTACCAATTGATTCAAGTAGTTGTGCGCCCTGTATGTCTGCTGCGCGTTGACGCTCACCAAGAGATGCAAGACCTGCACCTAAACCTGCTAGGTTGCTCGCTCCGCTACCAATTGCTTGATACGCAGCAAGTCCTTGACCTGCACCAAATTGACGAGATGCTTCTTCTGCGGCTTGCACACGAGCAAGTTCAGATGCGGTAAGACCCTGCGCTCTACCAAGTTCACCTACACGTCCTGCTTGAACACGACCTTCCTCACCTGCAAGCATTGCGTCTTGTCTTGCTATTTCGGCTGCTTGTGCGGCTTGTACCCTAGCAGCTTCTTGCTGCATGATCTGATCCATACGAGCATTTTCTGCTGCCTCTGCTGCTTGCACACGACCCATCTCACCTGCAATACCTGCTTGCACACGACCCATTTCAGCAGCTTTGCCCGCTTGGATACGCGCCAAGTCTTGATACTTAGAGGCTTGAACACGAGCGCGTTCTGCTGCTTCTTGATCTCCTGCCCTTGCAAATTCTGCTGCTTGCGCCTGTTCACGAGAAGATAACTCTGTAAATCGAGCCTGATCCACACGCGCTTGCTCTGCCGCTGTCGCAGCTTGGAACCTTGATGCTTCTTGAGCCTGACGCTCCTCTTGCGTCATTCTTGCTGCACGATCACTCTCAAATTGCCGTGCCGCTTGTTCAAATGCTGTCTGCATACCTGTGCGTTCGATGTCTGCCACTTGACGACCGAGTGCTTCTTCCGCAAGAGCTTCTTGTACTGCTTGACGAGAACCACCGAATGCACCAGATTGAATTGCTTGCGCCGCTCGTCCAGCCCCTTGCCTTTCAAACTCGCGTTGCGCCGCTTCTTGTTGAGATTCAACAACAGCTTGCATATACGGAGACATATATCTCTCTGCTGCTGCCGCTGTAAAATCTTCTGGCTCTTCATATTCAAACTGTTGGAATGAGTAATCTGGTCTAAAATCAAACTGTGAAAATTCTGTTGGCGCACGGAACTGATATTCGTCAAACTCAGCAAATGGAGTAAACTCTGCTTCTTCAAACTGAGCTTGCTCAAATCCTGTATATCGTGTTGGATCAAACTCTTGAAATAAGCCAAATGCATCACTTGGCGCGACTGTCTGGAACTCGTCTGCAAAATCTCTCGTATCAGCCGCGCTAAAATCACCAGTTTGATAATCAGCTAGACCACGTAACCCACCAAGTGCCTCTGACTGAATATCCATAGCAGCCTGTGCTGCACCTTGAGCTTGAGGCATACCTGCAATGCCAGACTCAGCAATACCTCGTGTCATAGCGCGAGAGGACATAATATCGCCGTACATATCAGATGGCGCAATACGCTCACCTTGATACGGCATATAAGTAGATTGCCCTGCTAGATCCCCATAAACATCTGGGTCATCTGGGTAAAAGGGCATAAGGGATTCTTCGGCACCCTGCAACATCCGACGAAAGTACGGATCAGCGTACTCAGGTAGGTTTGTTTGGCGTACTGTTTGGTCTGCTGGTGCACTTCTGCCTTTGCCCATCTTATAACTCCATTCGGTAAGCTATGTACTCAGGATAGAATCCGTATTTCTTCAAAGCTCTACCCCATCCTTTCCGTCCATAGCCCTCTAAATGACTACATTCTAACTCATTTGCGTAGCGGCGCATAGTCTCGATCAATTGATCTTCCCATTCTTTCATGCGCTCTCCGCCTACCCAATCTAATGCCAAGGCTTTCCGTTGAGGATATACTATAAGTCGTGTGGTAAATGCAGCTATTATATTATTGTCTTCATCCATCACAACCCAAAGAACGTAAGTGTTATCAAAAATACCGTCTAAAATATCAATCATTTCTGATTTGTCTTTGACTGTCGCTACGCTCTTCTTTAGTACTCTATCAACTTCCTTCCATATTTGGCCTACCGCCTCTGGCGGCACCAAGCTTACTCTCACTATCCCACCATTCGTTCAAGTTCTTTTGGAGCATCCTCTTCGGCACGGTTAATAACATCAAGAAATCCACCACCGTATGCTTTCTCTAAGGCATCAGTAGACTTTTTCCTCAAAACAAACTCCCCGTCAGACAAGAGAACATCTTGCTCCCCTTCAAGTGTTGCAGGAACCATGTCGTCTACACCAGAACCATCGCCCGGCCCACGAACCATTCCCTTATCACCTTCCTCAAAACGAGCGACAGTGTCATCTAGTTCTCCCGACTGCACTCGCCCGACAAGATCACGTAATGCGTCCTCGCCGTATTTCTGAACAAACATAGCAAGTGCTATTTCTGGCTGCTCAGACATTCCTTTAATTGCTTCGATAGCCTCAACAATGACATCTTTCTCATTCATGCCCGCTTCTTCCATCATCGCATCGGCTTCGGCCTCGCCACCTTTAGCTAAAGCCATTATGCCACCATCTGCATACATATACGGGTATTGTGGTGTATATCCCTGCGGTGCTGGTGGACGTTGATATTGAAAATAGAGACCCTCACCTCCACCACTTCCATACGGATTAGGGTTGTATGTTCTTATTGGAGGGCGAGGCATTGGTGGTGGGTTGCTATCGTCATCATCTTTTTTCGCTGCACGATTCATTGCATATGTATCTGACATTGTCTGACCAATAAATGCGGCTGGCATAACACCGGGAGCAAACGCTCCAGCAGCAGCTTGTTGCATACCTTGAGATGCGAGAAGCCCACCTTGTTCGGTCAAACCCGGAAAGGTTTGAAGAAACTTAGGCTGTGCAAGCTCACCAAACGCTTCTGTTTGAATGCCCTGCCCTGCATTGATTGCATTTGCACTTGTGCTTCCTGTCAAGCCACCAAGGATTTTACCGCCTAAAAATGATGCTAGTCCTGTCTTGATGCCATCGCCAATATCTCCTGATTGCACAAACGACCCGAAACCAGCCCCTAGTCCAGCCATACCTGCTGTTCCAATAGATGCACCAAGCGTCGTAAGAAAAGGAACAGAGCCAGATGCTGCTAATGCAGGTAATCCTAAACTAAATAACAGGGGTAGAACCATACTAATCTCCAAAAGTTCTATTGAACTTTAACATTTATTATTTCAATCGTCTAGCCAGCTATAAATCTTATTTGTCTCTTCTTTACGGTGCTTTAACCCATTGTATCCACCGTTTACTCTTTTAGTTATTTTTTTAATAACCTCGTCTGTAACACCTTCATCACATATATCCCACAATTTGTTTCTGTGAAAAAACCAAATAGCCGATTCCATAGGGTATTTTGTAGCCACAAGATCGGGATCTTTTATGACTTCTGGTAAATCCATGTCTGCTGCAAACTGAGAATAGTTATTTTTGCCCGTGCATTGCAGAAATCCTCTGCCTCGCCACAGATATCCTTGACCGTCATTGCCCATCCTATCACCGTACACACGGTCAGCAAGAGCTTGTGGGTTGCGAGCGCAGCTTGCAGCATCGCTTTCCGACTTAAAATATTTACCAAACACTGCTAATATAGATTCTTTGCTATAGTTAAGATTTTCTTGAGTATAACGAAACGTACCACTCTCATGCACAAGCTGCCCAAGAAAGTGTGCGCCACGCTCTGGATTTAAGGCGTAGTGATGACAGATCTTTTTTGCAGTATTAGGGCCGAATGCACCATCAGGCGTAGCCCCAATCTTTTCTTGTAATGTTTTTAATGCTTCACTCATCTACAAACTCCTTCGTGCCACAGACACGTTCATAGACCATGTCAGAGGTATAGCTCTCTGCCCACTTGTTTTCAGTAAAAGTGCAGAAGTGCCATAGATCATTTACGTCTGCGCTAAGTAGCTCAATAATATCTTGTTGTGCAGATACTGTTCCCTCAAGATGCTCAATGTCATGAACCATCCCAGAGATATACCAGACCAACGCAACTAACTGCACAGCCATAGCAAAGACAAGAGCAACAGGTATTTTTAAATCTGTCATTATCTCCTCTTAAAGAAAGCTGTTGCCCCACGTATTCCAAATGAGGCTGAAATTGCGATTCCAAGGCTATAAAAATACCAGTCTGGAGCTTTAGAAAGCTGTTCAAAACCACGATCAACCCAACCCTCTGCACCCGGAATCCAACATAAGATTAATGGAATACTTAGAATAATTACAAACCATTCGTCCTTCCAACTGGACTTAGAACCCTCTGCCATGATGCGTTCCCAGTCAGCGATTGATGTCTCTTTTGAGAGCATTATTTTCGCTTTCGCTTCCGCCTCTGTTAGCTTGAGTTTTGCATTTGCAGCATTTGCATCTGCCTTACCTTTGAGCCACCCACCTGCAAGTTCAGCTATTGGCCCTATCATTTGAGCAATCATAGTAATTCCTCTTCAACTTTTTTCTTTGCAGAGGTAGATTCTTTACCCATCCAGATACCAAAACATCCCGTCAAAGCACCCATACATACAGACACGAGACCGCTCTGTGCAACAGATGGATCAGGCAAACTCATAAACCAATGCACTGCTTGATATGTAAGAATAGTAACTGCCAACATCATAAGACGTGGTAGAACTTTCCAATCATCTAGCACTGTTGCTGGCATTAAAATATACCTCTATTCATACCACCAAACCTAGAGGCTAACGTAGCCATAAGCTGTGGGTTCATTCCAAATCTACTTGGCGGTCTTTGCGACATTGTACGCCCACCGCCCTTTGCACTAATACCTCGCTGCAATATGCCTACATAAGGGTTCTGATTTTGGAAAAGCCCAATAGGCGGGTCTTCCATTCTGTCTGCCATGCGTCCAATTTGCTGACGCTCACCACTACTCATCATCTCCATAGGTCGAGGCATGGTACGCTGCATACCACCAAGACGATCATAGTTTTGACCAGCATAGCGAAACGCAGGGCTAGTTGCTTGATTTCGTGGCATCATCTGAAACATAGGCATCCTTTGACGACTTCTATAAGGATTTCTAAATCCACCAAGACCTTGCATTTGACGAGGAACAGGGCCGGGTGACATCATATTTTGACGTTCAAACATCATACGCGCACGATCCATATTTGCTGCACGAGCAGCCTGTTCTTGCTGCATACGCATACGGTTAAGCATCGCTTGGTTAACTTGAGTTTGTTCCGCAGGTGATTGAACATCCTCTGGCGCAGGTATAACCGATTCCGCTTGTCTAGCCCTTCTTCGCCTTATTCTGTCTCTAGCGCTTTTTCTAGCCTCTTCAGCTCTAGTTCTAGATCTTTCTGTTCTGTCTCTGTAAGCTTGAGTCTGCTCGCTTCGAGGCTTCCCTACATTATCTCTAATTTGTTGAAAGTCACTTTTAATTTGACTACCTATGCCCCTAATCCCACTCATAAGTCTAGAACCTAAAGATCTTGATGGTCTTGGACGAGGTCTTGGGCTTGATGTTGGTCTTGGGTTGGGTCGTCTACCACGAGTTATTGGGCCTGACATTATAAAGTTCCTCCATCCATAGCTTGAGGCATTGTCACAGTAATAGCTGTGTGCTTCTTAGTTTCTCCTGTCCAAGACTCTCCGCAGTCTGGACATTTACCATCAGGATACGAGGCAACTTCTTCTGGTGTATCCACTAAGTTACCACAGTTATGACACTGGATAGTATCAACAGATGTAGCAGGTCTCCATCGACCTCCATCGGGCATTGTAATTACGGTTTCATCAGACATGGTTCACCTATGTAGTTGTTACTGTCACAGACCCAACGGCACCAGTGCCAGTAGATCCACGAGTGTGTGGTATGTTTCGTTGTGTAATCTTAACATATCCACCATGATTAAAGATAGCCCCAGTTTCTAAACCAAAATCATCTGTTTGTAGATTGGTGAATACACTAAATGTGTTGCGCCCCTCGCCGGGGTTCTGCACCTGCTGTACATATACAGAAAACGCTCTAACAATTTCAGCTATATATTGCTGATTATATTCCTTTGGTGCATTAGGAAAATACGGTATAGCAAGATTACGAGACATTATCGCCTACCATCTGAGCGTATATCAATACGTGGTGAGCCTAATCGCCAAGACGTACCTGCTTCAGTACTATCTACTTTTATGGCTATAGACCTGCCACGCAATCTGACATGTGCGTCTTGAGTGAACTGTTCTACGGGTACAGATGCTGTTTTTTCTACTGCTTTGCTATTGTTTTGCAAATAAGCGCCACCCGGAAAGTTACGGGCTTTAAGCGTAAAGTTTGCTGCGGCATCTGTAGACGTGGAGTTACGAAATGTTAGATCTGGTATTAACCTGCGAACAAAGGAAAATTGATCTCCTTCGCCAATATCAAATTGGCTAGATTCAATGTATGCAGAGATACCTGTTGCAGGGTTGCTACTACCATCATCAAAACCCGTTTCGTGGTTGTACAAATATCCATCTAGACCTGCTGCAATAGGTAGGTTGAATACACCACGATCAAGCCAGAAAGAACGCGCTAAAGTACCTATATACCATATGTTTTGTTGATAATTATAAATAACATATCTATTAATGGTATCAGAGTCCTTAGATGGGTAGAACCACCATACCTCACCAAAGGCGCTGTTCACTGAAGCAAAACACTTATCACCTTGAAATTCATTAAAATCTGAAAAGACATAATCACGAACCGTGCAAGGCAGACGCTGTACTGCACCGTTATAGACATAGAACTCATTTTTGCCCATCCAATAAACTTGATCATCTACAGCGACAGCAGATAGTGGCCCACGTATTGTAATGTTTTCAGAGATCATATTAATCCCAAAGGTAAACGGTGGCCCAATAAATTGCATTGAATATAAAGATATATCTGTAAACACTAAGATTTGTTGCCGTGTTTCCACAGCCGTAACAATCAAAGAGCCAGAACCAATTGTTAAATCACCTGCCGTATTCTCTGGTGTTGGAAACCAATCCGCTGCATTTTCTTGATCACTAAAACGTATAAGCAAAGGATCTTGCACACCATTACCTTCTGTATCATTAGCGCCACCCAACCCGTCTGCACCAAAGGCGATTACATGGCGATCTATGTCAGATACAATTATCTTACGAGCCTTAGTCGGACAGCTTTTTGCCCCAGCTAGTGATGATAGTTTTATGGCACGAGTGCTAAGTGCGTTTACCGCAGAAGCATCCCAATAATAAACCCCTTCATCTTGAACGTTAAAAATAAGGTCTTCTCCAAAGTTATCATGACCCCATATACGCAAAACATCTGTCAGAGTTAGTGAAGCAGCACTACCCCAAGTATTACGACTCCACGCCCCTGCACCCCAACCTGTGCCAAAAACAGAAGTGTTTAAACCGACACTCACTTGATACGCTCCAACTACAGAAGAACCACCATTACTTGTATCAGATGAATTTGCGGTTACTGCCGTAGGCGTGTACTGACCATTTACGGTTATATTCGAAACAGGTTGAACAGTTCGAGCTGTAATAGTGTATGTATTAGAATCGTTTATCGCGTCGATTTTATACTCTTGATTTAATATAGCCGCAGTTACATTTCCTCCTAATGAGGTTGCGCCGCTATAGGTAACAAAGTCACCAGCAACCCTGCCATGAGAGGCATCCGTAACAGTAAGTGTAGATGATCCGTTGGTCGCACTAAAAGTTATATCACCTGCTGATGTTGTAGTATCTACAGGGGTAATATCGTAATACCCTTGACCGCTTTCTATATAATATTTTGAACTTGTACCCAACCCTAAATACAAATCACCATCTAATGCTCGCCACGGGTGCAAAGCACGGCATGTGCCTAAAAAACTATTTATTCCTAACCGTGTCCACCCACCAATTTTTTCGGGAAAACCCTGACGAAAGCGAACCTTGTCACAGTCAAACCAACCACCTTCATTTGTGTATGAAGTTGTCTCCTTATTTATTCCCGGTTGAAATTGGAGTTTTTGTAGTGGCATTGTGCATCCTATGAGTTAAGTGCAGTCAAATCATCCCAAACACGTTTTGCATGTGCAGCAGCATCAAAAGAAACTTCGTTGCCTTCTGCATCTAAATCCTTCCAATCACCCGCTGATGCTTGTGCGGTGAGGTATGTTTGTAAATTTGATTGAGAAGTAATTTCTTCTATCGCACCAGATATGTCTGCGCCATCGTCTGCTATACCAATCATAATCCAATCTTGTGGACTAGCCGTGCCACTATCCGCAACTGCATACATGCCGCCTGTTGATTGCGTCACCCCAAACTTCAACCAAGTTGGAATCGTGCCGTCTGATTCAAGCCTATACTTTACTACTTTGTGTGCCATTTTTCTTATCCTCTAGCTGTGGAGTATTTGTTAATGATGTTTTATCTAGTATATCAAAACCACGACTGTTAGCAAAGTCTCTTGGGCAATGCGCCCACTTTTCTGCACATGCTTCTAACCACTGCACTGTATGAAAATGCTCTGGTGCTTTGCCTTCTTTCATCAATTCATTTTCCCATTGAAGGTACGCATATACTTCGGCTTGTGCCTGTGCTGCATTTATTCCAAGATCAAAAAGATATATTAAATTACCCTCATCAATCTGACCGCCTCGAGCACGAGCTGCATTTAGCGCCTGTTTCATGTTTGTCATAATGTGGTACTTAATTTCTTCTAGCTCATAGTCTTCTTCCGTAAGCTCATCCTTACCGATTTTCTTCATCAGGTTGTCATATTGATTGGTAAAGAAGTTTAGCTTTCTTACTGCACCTTCTACATAGCCACGAGAACTTGCCGCCTGTGCCTGCTTTTCGTTTATCTTTACCTCAAGCATTTCACGCTCAAGATCGTCTGTCTCAGTCTCAAGCTTACGCTCTAGCTTTTTAAGCTTTACTTCTTCTTTCTTCATCTTGAAGTAACCCTCTTGCAAAGCTTGTTTAGTTTTTTCAATCTCAGCAAGGCTGTGCTTTACGGAACGTATAGGTGTGATCGCAGTTACATCTAATGTCACACTCATCATCTGTGAATGAGACTTATAAAAATTGCTAGAAGCCTGTGCGATTGCAGGTGCTTTTTCTTGAATATTCGCCAACATAGACTTATATTCTGGCTTTGCTTGTGGAAGCTGAATATTAATGTCTGGTGTTGTTAAGGCTATTTCTTGTGTCGTGTCTTTTGGCAATTTCATTCTCCCTATTGTAGACCGCCGTGTGTGCCACTTGTGGCTGTGCTCATATAACGAGCAACCGTTAAATCGCCAAAATCTGCGGCATTTCCTGTGGATGCTATCGTCACATATGATACAACATTGGTGCTGCCAGCAGAGTTGTTATAACCCTCGTGAAATACTGCTCTTGTATTGTTTGACGTAGCAGAACAAAAATAAGTTTTATTAGTAGCCCCGTTTATTAGATCACCGAAAGATGTAGCATTGCCAGTGGATGCTATTGTCACATACTGGATCTGCCCTGATCCTGAGTTGTTACCTGTCCAAGTTGTGCTTAAGCCACGAGTGCTGCTAGAAGTGCCACCAATTCGTGAATAATTACCGCCCAAATCTCCAAAATCAGTAGCATCACCAGTAGAGGAAATCGTGATGTATTGAATTTTATTCGTGTATAATGAGCTACTGGTCGTGCCACCGCACATCACTCCCCTTGTTGGACTTGCAAACGCTGATGCTGAATCTGCATAAACGTTATCAAGATCCCCGAAATCAGAGGCATTTCCTGTGGATGCGATAGTGACGTAATCTATTTCTTGTTTGTATATTCCGGTTGACTCTTGACCAAACATTTGACATCCGCGAGTGCTGTTGCTTAACCCGCCACATTGGGTGCGTATAGAAACAGTTAAACTACCGAAAATTTGACTGTTACCAGTTGAGGCTATTGTAACGTAGTCAATTCTATTTGAATAGTTTGTGCTGCCCGCTGCGCCAAAGATGTCACCCCCACCCATACACAAAGCCCTTGTACTTGAGGATGCCGCACCGCCGCCGCCGCGCACTTGCGATAGATCGCCATAGTCTGTTGCGTTACCAGTTGTTGCAATGTCTATGTAATCCATCACATCTGTTGCGTAAGTGCCGCTAAGTGTTTGTCCCGCCCAGAATATACCACGATCTGGATTCACAGGAGAAACACTATTACTCGCAGAACTAGCGGCACTTGTACCGACCACATTGGTGGCAGTAACAGTGAAGGTGTAAGCTGTCCCGTTAGTAAGTCCCGTGACTGTAATAGGAGAGGAACTTGCACTGCCTGTAATACTGCCAGGATTTGAAGTTGCCGTGAAAGATGTAACGTCCAAACCACCATTTGAATTAGCAGTAAAGGGTACGGTAGCCGTTGCATTTCCCGCGCTTGCCGTGCCTATAGTTGGTGCGCTAGGAGCCGAAGCAGGAACAGGCCATTTCCCTGCTGCTGAAAAAGTTTCCGCTTCCGCTAGTGACCAAACACCATTTGCCACACCGTAATTAGCACCCGAATTTGCTGTCGGATCAGTCGGATTATCTGTTATAATGTTTCCTAGATAACGCTTACTGGTCATTATTGAACTCCCCCATGACAATTAGATGATGCCGCAAACTGCCCATGTGCAGCCGATAAGTCACCAAAATCTGTAGCGTTTCCTGTAGAAGCAATAGTCACCTGATCTATGTTGTTTACATATCCACTAGTTCCAACACCGCCGCCAAAGACTGCTATTGTGTTGCTTGATGTTGCTGCCCCCAAAGCTTTTCCAGACGTCAAATCGCCAAAGTCCGTTGCATTTCCAGTGGAAGCAATAGTTATGTATTGAATAGTATCCTTATAACGTGGTGATTGATTGTGGTTATCACCACCCATGATTAAACCTCTCGTACTAGAAGCTGCGCTATCAGTGTACCAGATAGGTGTCACCAAATCGCCAAAGTCAGTGGCGTTACCTGTAGAGCCAATAGTAATATATTCTATTACATCATAATACGTTGTACTTCCAAAGCTATACCCACCATTTAGCACGGCTCGTGTAGGTGAAGCTAACGCACTAGGGTAAGATCTAGACACACTCGCGTCACCAAAGTCAGTGGCGTTACCTGTGGAAGCTATTGTAATGTAATCTATGACATTTGCATCAGTTGATCCGTTCCAACCAGGCCCAAAAATGCCTCTGGTGTTATTAGACGTACCGCCTATATATGACCGTGCAACCGTTAAATCTCCAAAATCTGAGGCATTACCTAGCGTTGAAAAAGTTATATATTGAATCTCGTTTGTATTGGCAGATGCTGATGTATAACCGCCACCAATACCACCTCTTGTTGTACTTCCAAAGCCAGCATTTGAAAGTCTGACTGCTGTAATCAGATCACCAAAATCAGTGGTGTTGCCTGACGTTGTAAGATCAATATACGCTATCGTATTAACTATAGAAGATTGATACCCCCCAAAAAATACACCCATATTTGCAGGAAGTGCGCTAGGCCAAGCACTAGCATTCTGCATCTGCGTTGTGAGCGACCATACACCTTGATAATTTGGCATTATGAAAGCCCTCCGTGACTGTCAGATGTTGCACCTGTCGAACGTCTAGCAACTGTTAGGTCGCCAAAGTCTGTTGCGTTACCAGTGGATGATATTGTTACTTGGTCAATAACATTTGATGCTGAAGTTGTTTCACCGCCTGCAATGACACCTGTTGTCTTGTTAGACGTTCCACTTGGCCGTGTTCTCGCAACCGTTAAATTACCAAAGTCAGTCGCATTTCCTGTTGAGGATATTGTCACATAATCTATTGTATTTTCATCAGTGCTTCCTGAAGATGAGCCACCTGCAAATAAACCTCTGGTATTAGAAGAAAACGAGGCCAAATAGGTTCTTGAAACACTTAAATCACCAAAATCTGTGGCATCTCCTGTGCTTGAAATGGTAACATAATCTATACGGTTTTCGTAGCTACCATCATATCCACCACCAAAGATCGCTCGTGTTGTTGAGGAACATCCAGCAAGTCCATATCGTCCAGCTAAATCCAAATTACCAAAGTCAGTTGCATTCCCAAGTGACGCAATAGTAAAGTATTCAATTCTGTCGCTGTAATCGGTAAAGTTTTCATTACCACCTGCAATTAAACCTCGTGTTTCATTTGATGCTGCTGCAAAAAGCCGACTATTTTCCGTTTTGTCGCCAAAGTCAGCAGCGTTACCAGTAGACGCTATTGTTACGTAGTCCACAGGAGTTTCATACCAAAGTGGGAACAAGGCTCGTGTTGACGATCCCATTCCCGAACATCTTGCTGCTTGTGTAAGATCACCAAAGTCAGTCGCATTGCCAGCAGACTTAATATTGATGAAATCAATCGTGTTATAATCTGATCCACCAGAAGTGGAACCACCAGCGAACAAACCGCGATTAGGTGGATCAACAGGCGTTACACTCCCACTCGCATCACTAGGCGCAGAGTAACCAAACGCATTAATTGCCCAGACGTTAAACGTGTAGCTTGTGCCGTTAGATAAACCAGTGACTGTAATCGGAGAAGAAGATCCAGAAACGCCCACGCCAGTATTTGACTGCGCTCTGTAGCCCGTAATTGCAGATCCACCAACATCGCTTGGTGCTGTAAAGCTTACTGTTGCTTGTGCATTACCTGCTGAAGCACTAACCGCCGTAGGACTGTCTGGTGCGTTTAGCCCATCTTGGCCTATGAAGCCGCCTTTACCTTTAGCCATGTGCGACTCCTATTAGTCGGTAATTTGCTCGTAGCTTATGATAACTTCAAGATCGCTTGCTGTTCCAGCGGTTGCTGTAATTGACATATCTTCTTCTAAATATATCGCTGTGTTTTTGTCTATTACAACTAATGCTGCATCCGCAGGGACTGACACAGTGGACACTAGCGAAAAGGCTGTACCTGCTCCATCATCTGCGCTGTGTACATCTATCGTAATGTCACAAGCATTTGTGCCGTCTACGTTTGCAACTTGGATCATGTTTACTTTTAAAACATTATCACTCGATGCTGCGTTGTTTAGAATCGTAGTTTGATTAGTTGTTGTAAGTGCATACTGATCTGTTTTTCCTAGTATTGAGCTTACGTTTACAATGTTCGGTGCTGCCATCGGTTAGCCTCCTTTATCCAAACACAATAGCCATTGCGATGGCCTTACCTGTTCCAATTCCAGCACTGCCAAAACTTACAGTGCCACTACCATTTGTAACCAACGCTTGCCCGTTTGTCCCATCGGACGTAGGGAGGGTAAGAGCCGTTACAAATCCCTGTAGGTTTGCGTCATAGGCTAACACATTTGTGCCTATCGCAAGTCCTAAATTTGTTCTTGCTGTCGATGCATTTGCAACATCTGACAAATTGTTTGCCGATTCCAAGAATGTCGTAAGATCAAAAGTAGAAGATAGATTAACTACCGCTGCACCTGATCCCGCGCCATCACAATAAATAATTGCGCTTTCACCATTAGGAATCGTAACGTTTGCGCCAGAACCTTGTGAAAATATTGCACTTTGTCCTGATCCATTTTTTACAAAGAATAGTTTAGTCTGATCGTTTGGGGTCACCGTGATAGTGTTTGTTCCCGAAGGAGACCCTGCCAGTAAAAGAACTCTATACTGACCATCAGAAAGAGACCCATCTGTGGTGGTGAGAGTGTGCGTTGTTCCTGAAAGAGTTATCGTGCCAACACCATTTGTTAAACGATCAATAATTTGTAAATTTGTATTTGTGGTATCGCCCCATGTGCCAGACTGTTCGCCGTTAGCAATCAGCTCAATACCTGTATTTGTTGTGTATGTACTAGCCATGAAACATTAATCTCCGTTAAGGTCTAATTTCAGTATACTCTGTTGTTGTGCTCGGTGCAATCCTTGTCCATGTTGCGGTTTCACTTGGAACTATTCTACCCCAAACTGTTACTCCTCTTGGCCCTACTGATCCAGTCGCTTCTACCCCTGTAACTGGAACATCAATTCCCGTGCCTGTGGACACACTAACAGAACCAACGCCTGTTGTCACCTCTAACCCTGTAACTGGGACTTGAATTAATAAATCTACTGTTACAGTGCCAACACTACCTGACATGCCAAGGTCAGTAGCTACGGGCTGGCTCCAAGCTCCAGCACCCCAAGTTGCTCGACCCCAACCAGATGCGTCAGCCGCAGTTAAGAAAACAGTGACGTTTTGCGGTAGACCGTTTACAATACCTGTAGCTTGTAAACCTGTGACTGGAACACTTGCGAGTCCTGTAGCAGTAACTCCATTCAATCCACTTGTTGCCGCAAGTCCTGTGACAGCTACATCCACCCCACCAGTGGCAGTAACCGAATCAACAGCAGATGTGCTAGAAACACCAGTAACATTGATTCCTACACCAGAACCAACGGCGACAGTAACAGAACCAACGCCACCCGTGGCAGCGATACCCGTGACAGGGATGCTAGGAGCATCACCAGATACAGTTACAGACCCTACAGCACTCGTGCCTTCTAAACCTGTAAGCACAGCATTAACCGTGCCGTTAATAGATACAACACCTACACCACCAGTTGCAGAAACCCCGACAGGTTGCGTCGGTAGTCCACCAACCTCACCTGTGGCGGCAAGACCCGTGGGCGTAACACTGGCTGTACCCGTAGCCGTTACAGAGCCAACTGCGGAAGTTGAAGATAAACCAACAACAGAAACTTCTCCGGGGATAGATGCAACAGCAGAGCCAACGGTTGCCGTTCCTTCGACACCAGTGGGCGAAACAATTGCGCCAGTAAGAATGCTTGCATCGCCAACGCCACCTGTAGCAGCAATACCTGTCGGTGGGACAGTAGCCGCTCCCTCAACAGAAACATTGCTAACGCCAGTAACTGCACCAATACCAGTGACAGCAATATTCGGGGCATTGCCAACAACTGTGACAGTGCCTACCTGACCAGCAGCCGAAGGAAGGGTAACGGCTGGATTGCTCCAAGTACCGCTATTCCAGCTACTTCGGCCCCAACCCGTAAATATTACTCTGGCATCCGCCATAGGCCGTCACTCCTAATAAGAGTTTAGGCGATACGGATAATAGCGTTACTCGCGTCAGCCGTTGGGAATACAACTTGGAAATCACCAGATGTAGATGTTTTATCTGCACCAAAATCCAGAACAACTACAGATGGATCACCTGATGCGGAGTCATTATAAATCAAAGCACCACGAGCAGTAATCGTTGCAGACGTGAATGTTATATCTGCAAAGTCTGTAAGTCCTGTTGTGCCAGAAGATGTTGGCGTAACATTTGTCAACGCACCACCACCTGCTGAATACGAACCAGAAGCACTGACTTCGTTTGAAGTTGTATACGCTGTAGTTGCCGCATTAAAAGAAGCACTGTTAGTATACAAAGCTAGTTTAAAAGTATTACCACTTGAATTGGTAAAGTTATGTGTTGCGGTCATCAATTCTTTTTTGAATGATGTACACATAAAGTTTCCTGAAAAGGCCATGTTAAAGTCTCCTTATGAGTTCAGCCAGTTGGGGATGCCCCGCATCAATTAGTGCGTTACACACTGTTGTACGGTCACTGCGAATAGCCTGTCGCATATAATACGCAACAAGCGTTTCAACGTGCTTAGAGAAAGCACGAGCCTGATCTCTAATAGCAGGGGGAGCCTGATCAGAAACCGACACTATTTTCTGAACGCATTGCTCAGAAAGTTCTTCTGGAGATAATCCACGTTTCTCTGTCGTGTTAACTAACACAACTTGTTCATCACGCGGTACATTTAAATCAATCTTAAACATTACATATCTA
>MDSY01018844.1_pt1 | contig 20048 bp, 26 predicted proteins | sample 811131 | NCBI WGS metagenome assembly MDSY01 (sample SAMN05326643, study PRJNA326480) | marine metagenome | isolation source: seawater | place: Atlantic Ocean: South West | collected 2010
AATTGGTAGTGCTTTAGGTTCTGCTTTTGGAACAGATGGTGGTAGTACACCCTCTCGCACTAGTCCGCCTAGTTTTTCAAATGCATATGTCACTACTAGTGATTATGAATCTAGTCCAGGAACAGCTGAAACTATAGATACATCTGACCCAAATGTATTATTACAATTATGGCAAAGAAGATTATTCAGCGGTAATGATTCTTACAGTAAAATAACATTACCAAATTTATAAGAGGACAATATGATAGAGAATATATTTGACGCACCTATTCCAGGACAATCTTTAACAAATACACCAGGTAATTATCCTTGGGAACATCCTCCACAATATACTAATATAAAAGAAGCATCAGAGTATGTTTGGGATATATTACATAAAGAAAAAAATGCAGATCAAGTATTGACTTTTTTAAAGAATGGAATACCTGTTGAAGCTATAGCTAGAACTATATTATTTGGTGGTTTTATGGAAGGTAAGTGGAGTGTAGATGTAGCACTACTAATAGCAGAAGTAGTATTCAAACAAATTATGGCTATGGGTGTGAGAGCAAACATACAAAATATCGTTTTATTTATAAAAGATCAAGGTAACGATAAATTTCATAAACAGTTTGCAGAGTTTAAAAATATGAAATCTAAAAAACAAACTACAAAGGCTCCTGAAGAAAAATTAAAAAGTTTTGTAGAGGATGTAAAAGAAGAGTTAAAAGAAAAAAAAGAAGGTTTAATGTCAAAGGGGGATAAATAATGTCAAGATCATTGATGAGTTTTATTGGAGGTTTTGCTGAAGGTACTGGTAATATATTAGCAGAAAAATCAAGACAAGAAAGAGAAGATGATATTAGAAAACAAAATTTATTAGATGAAATAAAACTTTATAGTGATAAAAAAGAAATAGATTATAATTTAGATCAGAAAGTTAGAGGTCAAGAAGAAAAGGATAGAATTGATTATTTAATATCTTTAGGCATGACTCCTGAATATATTGATCATTTTGCTAAGTATGCAACTAAAAGTGATACTGCTTTAGAAAATTGGCTATCTTCAAATGCTAAACACTATGGTTTAGAAAGATGGTGGAACACAGACATAGTTTATGGTCAGTATGCTGGAAGTAATGTTATGGATATGGAACTGTCAAAAGTAAATAAAAATAACAATGCATTTGATACAAAAACAACTATAAATAATGTAAAAACAGAAAATAATATTACAGATAATATAGCAGAAAATCAATTTAGTAATGTATCAACAGCGTCTGGTAGTACAGGATCTGACAAATCTGCATACACAACTGCATATATAGGCAGCCAATTATTTTTTGGTAAACCTAGTTTAAAACATGATAAGCACACAACATTTATAGGCAGTAATGGTGTAAGAGTAGATGCGTTTTTGACTGAACAAACTCCAGGGAAAAGTGATTTTGGTAGTTCATATTTAGTAAATACAGCAGATGGACATATTCCCATAGGTAAATACTTTCAACAATATGGTGATACTGTGCAGTATTTTGATGAAAGCACAGAAAAAGGTAAATCATTAATTAATCAGTTTTACCCTAATTTACAAAAATCAGAGAGAACAGAGTATGTAGTTAACTATCAAAATAAACCATATATTGTTACAGGTAGAAATGATATATATACCAATGGTACAAATGAAGAAAGTATAACTTTTATGCCTAATAAACTTGAAGAACTAATAAATTTTCAATTAAATCTTCCAAGTCAACCTGAAGGTGTTCCCGGTGCAAACTTTATGACTGAGCCTATGGAACGAGAAGTAACTTATACTAAATTTAAAGAATATCTAGCTAACAACTTTCCTAATGCAAGCATAAGTAATAACTACTTGCAGGAAGGTAGTGGGGATATAACAAAAGCAAAACAAGAGACAGGTTTTGTTGATAGAACCTTAAGTGTAAATGACAAAGGTAATATCTTTAAAAACTTCTTTGCAACATCAACAGGATTTTATGCAAGAGAGGAATTAATAGAAAGTCAAACAATGCCAGGTCAAATAGAAATAGATATAGTAGGTGGGGAGCCTAAAGATAATTATAGGGCTATTGTTGCTTCTAGTGTTTACGCTGATTTAGCACAAACTTGGACTAATAGTAGAGTGTCTGATGGAGTAAACAATTATTTACAAATAAACGCTAATGATCCTAATGTTTCTTTTGATGCTTTTGCATCACGAGCTGGAGCAGAAATAAGAAATATAACTAATGATGTTGTTGCTTTCTATACATCTGAAATAATGAACATGCCTGGTGATAAGTTTGAAGAAGAGTATGGCAATAGAATGATAAATGAAAAGCCCGCAGTACAAAATCAGGAGTTCGCAGAAAGAGTAGCTTACGAAGAATTAAGTAAAATAAGATCTTTTGATGATCTACTAGCTATGAAAGATAATATTAATAACACAATAGAATCTAGATTAAATGCTCAAACAAATAACAAGATAGATCAAATTGGTGGTATGGAAGTTATTGATGACTTAATTAAAAATATAATTACAGATCCAAATGATACAGACCAATTAAGAACTCTTAAGGCTGAACTTAATGACATAGTGGATGATATGCCTATAACTGAATTAATATTTAAAAACCATATTGATGCTAAACTGGATCAAATGGAACCTCAGAATATTGGCGAAGAATTAGATCAACTATTATCTGAACCTGAAAAGTCTAACTTTGATAAACAAAAAGAAAAACAATTAAAGGATGCAGGAGAAGAATCTAATGAAAAACTTGTTTGGTTAAATAAAGGGTCTGTACCTATTAGAACCTCAGATAACAGACAAGAGTGGAATGAAAAATATGGAAGCACTGCAGAAACTACTGTTGGTGGTAAGGGTAGTTTAAATGATCCTAACACAGGGTATTTATTATTTAAGAGTCCAGATTTACCGCCAAATCATGTTTTACCTAGACCTAATGTTAATCCATTATTTAGCGTTTTAACACAAGAAAATTGGGACACATTGTATGGAGATACTCATATGCCATCAGGAAAGCCTAAATAAATATGGGAATAGATAGACAAAACCTATTTAATTCTATAGAGATAAACCAACCTGTAAAACCTAAAGAAGAAAAAGAAGAAAGGCCTTTTCTTCATAGTGTTGGTAAAACTCTAGAGGATATAGCGGTGCAAACTGCAGGGGGTGTAGTTGATGCTGCAGAATCTGCATATAATTTTGTTGTGCCAAAAGATAAAGAAATAGAAATTAGTCAGCTAGTTCCTGAAGCAGAAACTACAGTAGGTCAATTTGTACGACCTGGTGCACAGTTTTTTATACCTTATACAGGAGCATTTAAAATACTCAAGGGCGGTTACATGTTTATTAAGAATGCGAGCAATCTTAATAAAACTATAAAGACTCTAGAGAAAACAGGTAAGGCTACAAAGATAGATAGAAAGACTATAAGTTATGTACCTAAAGATAAAGCCACAACTCCTGTAAAAATTAAATTAAAAAAACCAGAAGTATCTAAAAAAACTACAGCAGGTTTAGCAATAGGTGCAGGTGCTGCAGCTGATGCAATAGCTTTTGCTCCTTATGATCCTAACTTAGCCGACTTTATGGTTAGATTTCCTGCTACAAAAAATGCTGTAACAGAATGGCTACAAACAGATCCTAATGGAGATCCTGGAATGGAGCGTTTAAAAAATGCTCTTGCAGGAGGAATACCTTCTGTATTTATACCACCATTTTTAGCAGGTGTATCAAAAGGTTTTGTTTGGAGTAAAAATAAAATAGGTGGTAAAGCACTACAGGAATTAGATAAAACTTTAAAAGAAACTAAAGATACTAAAGCTACAACTACGACTACGACTACGACTAAATCAACAAAAGAACAAACTGATGAAGTTTTGGGTAGAGATAAAGATAAAAAACAAATAAAAACTGAAGGCAAAGACAGTGATTATACTATCGGCACAAAAGTAAGAGACAAAAAATCTGCTATTCAAAATATAAAAACTAGTTTCTTTAATAGTAATATTGTGAAAAAATTTGCTTTAGAATTTTTAGATAACAATGCAGGACTAAGATATTTAGAAGACGCAGTAAAAAACATAAATTTAAAACCTGGCGTAAAAAGAAAAATAACTGTACCTGAGTTAAGCAAAATATACAAAGATGGTATAGGTGTTTATCAAGAAGCTAGATTTTTGCCTGCTATTGGTGGTATGATAGAACACTTTTTATTCAAAGGCACATTTAGATATTCAGCCAATGGTGTTTTGGAAAAAACAGGTAATGATGGTTTGCAAACTTTATTAGTTAAAACTTTAGGTAAAAAGCACAACCCTGATGAATTTTTTAATTATGTAGGAACTAAAAGCGTATTGTCACTAGACAATAAAAGATTTAAAGGATTATTTCCTGAAAATACACAAGCAACAAAAGACAAAATGATATCTGAGGCTGCAAAAGGCGATGCTATACCTGAATATACAAAGGCTTTAGAAGAGTTAGATAAGTTTAATAAAGATTTATTAAATATAGCTGTAGATGCAGAATTAATATCTCAAAAAACTATGGATAAATTATTAGCTGCGAGAAAACATTATGTGCCTTTGTATAGAGATATGTCTATAGATGATAATTTTCTATCTAGATCAGGTGGAGGAGGTGTTGCTGTAAAAAGACAATTGAGAGCAACTGTACCTATTGGATTTAAAGAAGGTGAACTACCTTTAAGAAATTTATTTGATAACTATATTGAAAACATAAACAGTATTCTAACTGCATCTTATAAAAATAAAGTATTAAAAAATACTTTTAATTTAATTGACAATGCAAAAGGTGCGTTAAAAGATTGGGCTATAAGAGCACCAGGTCAAGGAAAAAGAAAAAGTGTTGTAACTATAAAAAAAGAAGAATTGCAAACACAAGTGTTTAAACAAAAAGGTGTTGAATTAGATATCAATGACTTGGAAGATCTAGACAATTTAAATTTATTTAGATCAGAAAGATTAGCATTAGAAGATAATCAGTTTGTCGTGTTTAGAAAAAATAAAGCAGGTGATATAGAAAAAACTATATACGAAGTAAAAAATCCATTCTTATATACCACACTAAATTCTATTAGTCCTAAACAATTTGCTTCAACAAATGGATTTGTTAGGGCAGCTAGATTTTTTAAAAACCTTTTGACAAAAGGTGTTACAATGGATCCCGGATTCTTTGCAGGAGCCAATGCTTTAAGAGACACCTTTTCTGCAGCTATTCTATCTAGAAATCCTTTTTACATACCTATACTTAGCACTGCCGTAAAAACATCAAAAAGATTTCAAAGTAATGCTAAAATAAAATTAGAAGACGGTTCAGAAATTACATACAAAGAATTATATGAAGAGTTTCTTTTAAATGGAGGATCTTTCGGATCTACTTTATGGAGAGGCGAAGTATCAGAAGGATTTTTAAGAGAGTTTTACAGAAAGTTAGGTCATAGTGATTATCAAAATGTTTTAAATAGACCTTTAAAAGTGATAGATAACTATGGTAAATTAGTTACAGGATTTGAAAATGCTTCTAGATTTACAGAGTATGCTATGTTAAGAGCAAGAGGTATATCTGCAAGAGAAGCTGCGTTTGCAGCTAGAGAGGTGGCTGTAGACTTTGGTATGCATGGTGCTAATCAATTCTTTAGAAACTATACATCTATGGTTCCGTTTTTGAATGCAGGAATACAAGGTATTTACAGAACTGTAAGGGCACTTAAAAATGAAGGTCCTAAAGTTAGGGCTGCAGTTTTATCTAAGATATCTACTTTTGTAGCTGCACCCACTATAATGTTCTACATATTAAATAGAAACGATGAAAACTATAAAAATACTGCACAACAAATTAGAGATTTAAACTACATGATACCAATAGGTGATGGTAATTTTATAAAAATACCTAAACCTTTTGAGTTTGGTGCGATAGGAACTATATTAACAAGTTTTTTAGAAACTTTAGATAATGAAAAAGATGCAGATGAGTTTTTCTTAACTACTTGGACTATATTAAAACAACAAGCTAGATTATCTTATGTGCCACAGTTAGTAGCCCCCATATATAATACAGCGTTAAATAAAACATTTTTTGGATCTCCTGTTATACCAGAAAATATGAAACATGGTTTACCTGATTATGGGCAATCTTATCCGTGGAGTAGTAATGTGATCACATCAGCTATAGAAAATGCACCTCCTAATATTAGAAAATATTTAATGTCTCCTATTAAGTTTGAAAATTATTATAGAGCATACACAGGTGCTATGGGTGGTTATTTATTAGATTTAATAGATTCAGGGTTTGACATGTTTGATAATAAAGAAATGCCAGATAAAAGGTTAGATGAATTACCTTTTCTAAAAAGATTCTTACAATTAGATCCTAATAAGTTTACACAGGCAGAGGCTGATTTTTATAGACTAAAAAGAGAGGCAGATAAAGCTGTTAACATAGTTAAAAAATTTAAAGAAGAAGGAAAGATAGAATTAATTAAAGAATTAGCAGAAGACCCTGATTTTATGGAATTAATGGCTATAAGTCCAACACTAGAGAGTATCGGTAGAAAAATACAATCTATAAATAAAACTAGAAATCTAATAATTAATGATGAAAGTATGAGTGGTGGTGCTAAAAGAGTCAAAATAGATCAATTAGAATCTCAATTATCTTTGCTATTTAAAAGTGTTATGGATTATATTGATGATCAAGATTTAGGATTATAAGGAGGAATAATGTTTAATATGTTATTAGGTCCCATTACTAATATAGTGGGAGATACAATAAAAGGTTTCGTGGAGACTAAGAAAGCAAAAGCAGACTTAGCACTCACTGAGATAAAAGCACAGAAGAGTCTGAAAGAGCAACAAATTGCAGGCAAAGTTGCGTGGGAGGCTTCGGCTGTAGATCAAATGAAGGGGAGCTGGAAAGACGAATTTGTTTTACTAGCCCTGATGGTTCCAGCAATTTGTGCCTTCCTGCCTTTTATGCAACCACACATAGAGCGTGGGTTTGCAATTTTAGAAACTTTACCAGAATATTATACACATCTCTTATATCTAGCTTGTAGTGTTAGTCTAGGTGTTAGGGCTGCCCCTGGTATCAAAGGCATGATTAGTAAAAAGAAATAGGAGATAGTATGGTTGATGTAATAAAACAAACTCTAAAAGAACAAATAAAACAACATGAAGGCTATAGACTAGATGTCTACAAGGACACATTAGGATTTGACACAGGAGGCTATGGTCATAAAATATTACCCGGAGAAGACATACCTACTACAAAAGAAGGATGGGACAAACTATTTGACGAAGACTTTGAGAAAGCATGGGATCTAAAAGATAAGTTCTGTGCTGAAAATAATTTAAACATACCCTCTAAAGCAGAATGTATATTGTGTGAAATGATATATCAAATGGGTTTTGCAGGGGTTAGTAAGTTTAAGATGATGATTGCTGCACTACAACAAAATAATTTTGTAGAGGCAGGCCGTCAGATGCTCGATTCGAGATGGGCAAAGCAAACCCCCAATCGGGCAAAAACACTAAGCAAACAAATGGAGGAAGTATGATAACAGAATATGTAACTAAAATTACAGACAAGTGGAATGGTCTTAATAAAAAAGGCAAGATCCTCGTAGCTGCTGTTGCTGTAATTGTAATCGTAGCTATAGTAAAAGCAGTTTAATGAAAAAGAAATCTAAGAAGCCTAAACCTAAAACTAATAAACAAGATAGGGAAGGGCTTCTTAGAATGTTAGGAGTAAAAAATGGCAACACAACCAATAGAAAATCTAAAACAGCCTCTAATGCAATCAATAGTTAGGCAACAGCCTGAAACTAATATGGAAGGTAATGTAACAAATGCATCTGTTGTAAAAAATTTATTAGATGCTATGAAAGATTTAAATTTTAATGATTTAGTAAATACATTTGCTGATATGTCAGCAGTCCAAAGTCCTGTAAAAACAGATACAGAAGTTACAGAAGGATTGATGAAAGAAGTTAAAACACCACCTACGCCAAAAGAAGTGCAAGACTCAGCAGAAAAAGACACAACTCAAGAACAGTTTATTTCACCTGATGCACCCACCCCTGTATCAGATGCTATGAAAATGAGTCAAGTATATAGACCTGCAACAAATGTAGAGCAAGATACTAACACAGGGTTGATGACTGCAGTTTAAAGAGTATTTACTAAAGTTGTAAGATCTTCGTCAAAAGAATGTGACCTGGATTTACAATGACTTACTATAGCATTTATTAAACTAGGATAGTAGCCATTGCCTAATCTTTTAGTAACTTCTTTACTAGGTAATGATTCATGATCTACCACCACAGCCCCTTTATCAGTTATAAGGACTGTGGTTTTAAATAACACAGCAGTGTCTTTCATTATTTTTTCTTATCACCTTCTTGCACAAATTCAGGTTTTATCTTTGGATCTAACTTAGGTAATTTAGTTAATAAAGATATTGCCTGCACTACTTCTGCATAAGGTCTTGTAAACATATACTTCAATATAGTATTAATTTGTTCTTGCGTTATTAAATAATTATTTTCCATCTTCCTCCTGTATGGCATATACCATATATCTTTTATACGAAAATCCTTGAAGCTGATCTGCTTCACTTCTAATATCAACTAATCTGCGTGCCGTTTCCAGGTCATCAAAATTAGCTATAATATCATGGTCTACTTTTTCTAATGTCTTATATTCAGTTGCTTCAACAACTATGTATTTAGGTCTTATCACATAACTACTCATTATATATTTTTTAACTCCCCTGCTATGGCACTATAAGCTGCCATATCTATATATGTATCTTCTGTAACTTTACCTGCTTTAGTTCTAGCCATTTTTAATAATGTCATCATCAAAGCTACATCATGTCCTGTTACATTAGTATTTAAATATGCAGACCAAAGTCTTGCTATATTATTATGCATAGTTTTTTTATCACCATACTCTTCTGCCCTATCGCCTGCTACTAATTTATCAGCAATAGTAAGCATCTCATTTGCGGTTTTCATATCTATTTTTTAACTCCTTTATATTTATTGTTTCTAAATCGTATTCTCCTTTATCTACATTTCTTTTTACTATTAATCCACTCCACCACAATCTCTGTGTACCTTTAGCAAAACTTTCTTTATGATGTAAATAGCACCCTGCATTCAGTCCCATAATTTTTCTACCATTATGCATAGATCTAATTGCATAATCAAATAGATGGGAATGACCTACAGTAGCAGATTGAAAGTTCTTTTTTAATAAATTAGAAGCTACATAATCTCCACTAATAGGTTTTCCCATCACACCACTTGCTATATTATGACAATATAATATACCATCTATTTCTATTATTCTTTCATACTCATGGACCTCCCATCCATATTCTTCAAAAGGTATGTCCCCCACACTCAACTTGCCATCCAACTCAGGATTATCTTCTACAAATTTAGTTATTCTGTATTCATGGTTACCCTCCAACATTATCTTTTTACATTTTTTTACTTTTAAGTATTTATTAAAATAGTACAAAGCTTCTTCAGCATGTTCTATTTCTCTATTGTATCTCCTACCTTCAAAAGCTTTTTTACCTCTATCAAAATGAGATAGAGAATCCATGTTAACCCAATCTCCTAAACATATAATTACATCAGGCTTCACTTCATTAGCAAACTTAGCTGCCCAAATAAATCTATTATTACTTACACCCATTTTTACATGAGGATCTGGTATTACTAGATGTGTTGTCATTAGTGTAGTTTCTCCCTTCTACGCTTTAATATATCTTCAAACTTAACTTTATAATCTTCTTCAGATTCTGTCATAGCATCTACACCAAAATCAAATATATAGTTAGGCTCTTGTATTGCAGCTTTTACCATTCCATATGCCATAGTTAATGCAACTGCATAACTTTCTAATTTAGGCATATCTACAGGTGGTAATACATTACATTCATATCCAACATCAGTTGGATTTATTGAAATAAAAATAGGCTTTCTTTGTTTCTCAGACATTCACTTCCTCCCTGGGATTATTTACTTCAGTGTACCAAACCCATTTAGGATTTAATGCTTTTGATTGTTGTTGAGGTAGATACTGTAAGTTTTTACCCCAACAAGGTTTTTTGTATGCACAAAATCTACACTCTAATCCTAGCGTTCTATTGCCTGTAGCCTTTTTATTAAAAAACTCTTCTTCATCTTTGAATAATCTTTTAAAAGGTGCATTAGATTCTAATGCTTCCATATTTTTTTGTGATAATTCTATAGCATCTTTAGAGTATTTAGAATCAGACAAAGGTGTTTCAGCTATAGACCATTCCCCTGTAGATTTATTTATGGCTATCCATCCACCAAAATCTGTTTTTTCTGCATTAGAATATAAATATCCTTGAGATACATATCCAAAAGTATCTTGTTTTAATATGGCATCGAAGCCTCCGTCTTCTCCAAACTTGTGATCAAAAGAGTAAGGCGATGCACTTTTTATATCCCATATTTTGTTCTGTATTTTAACATCATAAGTTCCTTTGATAGTTTGTTTTCCTAATTTTAATTTAACTTCTTTTTGTAAATCTTCTATTCTTATACCTGCAGCTTTCATTATAGCAACTGCAGAAGCCTCTATAAGATCTCCAAATAAGTTTCTCATCTTTGCGTTGTAAGGCATAGGCTCTGCCTCTGCACCAGACTTTTCCATTTGTAATTGGCACAAAGGTCTGCCTATACTAGACATTCTTATTCTAAATTTATTCTCCCTTGTATCTGTAAACTGCTTTTTAAAAGCTTGTTTACAAGCCTCTCCAAATTCATTTACTATTGTGCTAGAAATATCCACAGAGGCTTTGTTAGCCTCTGTGAGAAACATCTGTACTCTATTTAATATTGAAGACATTAAGTTGCCAGGAATTCTTCTGGTGAATCCTCTGTAACAGCCTCAACTACTTTTGCACTTTCAGCGTCACTTTTACTAGTGGCATTGGCCTGCTTCCATTGTTCTGACACTTTTAAGTTTTCTTCATTTATAAGATCATTAAACATATCCATGTGTTCTAGATCTTTTTTAGAAAACTCTACCTGTTTATCATCAACAGATATAGAAGCTATGTAGAATATGTTATCACCATTCTTTTTTCTCTTACTAGAAAGATTTAATGTGTGATTGAACATCAAACTATTTCTACCTTTTAAGCCTTTCAAAGTTTCTCCAATAGGTTTAAAGTTCATACCTGTGACTCTCCAAAGAACAGGCATATCTTTTATAGCTGTAGCATCTCCATTTGCTTTTGTGCATTCCATACTTAGCAATCCATATACAAGTCTATAACACTTTATATGTTTTTGTGCATCTATCTCTGCATCAGTCAACTGTTCTTTATCTTTACCAATGACTTTACCACATCTCACGCCACCTTTGGTGTCAATAGGTTCGTCTTTCCAAGACTTAAATATTACTGATGTTGATGCATATTTATTATCATTTGCATCATATTCCATGTATTGGTACGCATTTATAAATGGTCTGAACTGTGCAGGCTTATCTTTTAAACCATACACTCTGTCTTCTGATTCAGGATCATAAATAGTATAAACTCCTGCCCTTAATGGATTACCATCATCATCCTCGGCAGCTCTATTTATTGTTAGCCTGGGTAAAGTTCCAGACCCCATCTGAGATCCGTCATCTTGACCTGTCATTTTCATAATCTCTTCTTTACTTAAATTATGAAAAGCTTGTACTTCATTATTCATTCTGCACCTCCTGTGCTTATTTATAATAATATATTACTATATATATTAAATTTGTCAAACAAAAACAGAGGTATCTAACCAATTAGATCCTGCCTTTATTTCTACATCTAGTGGAACATCGAAATCAACACCATACATTTCTCTCATTTTATCAACAACACCAAGACAACCATTTTTTAGACAATCAGCTACGATCTTTTCCTCACCAGGAAAAACATCAGCCACTATAGAGTCATGGACAGTATTGATTAAGATGCTCTTTGTGCCATTGTCCTCTAGCAATTTTTGAGAAAGGATACACGCTAAAGGAACAATGTCAGCTGTGGCGAAGCCCTGCACAGGATAATTTTTTATCTGTGTTGAAAAGCTGGAGCCACCCCATGGCATGCGTTCTGCATTTGGAAAAGCGTATTGTCTACCTGTAGGTAGCGTCACGACTTTGTGCCGTATTGCTTGATCTTGCAGTTTATCATGCCAAACTTTTATATCAGGATATTTTTTTAAGAATGCTGTGTAGTATCTTTTCTCATCTGCAGTGCCTGACATACCACCATACAAAGGTTTGAATGTGTGTGCCTTGGCATTCTGTCTGTCACAGCCTATAGTGTCAGCAGTAAACTGATGAACATCTACACCATCTTTTATATCCTGTAGCCCCTGCCTATCTTTTGAAAGAAAGACAGCAACTCTAAACTCTAATTGTGCAAAATCTATTTCCATAATTTTGCCATTGTTAAATCTTGATCTTATAACTTTTCTGATAGGAAATGTACCACCCCTTGGTTGATTTTGGAAGTTAGGATCACGACTAGATAATCTACCTGTAGTAGTAATACATTGCATAAAGTTTGGAAATAAATAATTACTTTGCGTTTTATGTTTCTTTATACCTTCAACAAAAGTTTTTAAATATGTATCAAGAGCATTGTATCTGGATATCTTTTCTACAAAATCTTTTAGTTCTTGATTACCTTTCATGCCTATTTTTAATAAAGTATTCTTATCAGTTTTAAAACCACCTTCTGCAGCATCCATGTAAGAGTCAGCAGTAACACCAAATCCTGCTCGTTCTTTTGTGTTTACATAAACAAAACCTTTTGCAGAACAGTCTATACACTTACTTAAATTTTTAAAAGGCTGTCCATTTACTTTTATTTTTTGCACATAACCTTTACCACTACAAGAACTACATTGCTCTGCTTTTGTTTTGTATATAGGGCATAAATACATTTGACATATCTTTTTTAATTCTAACTTAGAATATGGAAATCTTTTCTTTGGTTTCTTTGTAATCTTATCTATACCTAAATTAAATTGTACTGCCCATTTCTTTTTATCTGTAACTTTAGCACCATATATTAGCCAGGATAACTGTTCAGGACTAGAAGGATTGATAGTTGTGTCACCCATCTTCTCATAAATTATCTCGTCTAGCTGCACTCTTAGCTGATCATGCTCTTCTTGAAAATCTTTTTCAACCTGCAAAAGTGCTTGATTATCAATGAAAATACCATTGTTTTCCATTTTTGCCAAGACAACCAAAAACTCACACATCATCTTTACAGTCTTAACTAATTGTTTATTTTTTGGATTTTTAAATTGTTTGATCTGTGCATCAAATAAAGATCGTGTAGATTTAATATCAAACCTACCATACTCTTCTAACATTTTTATAGGCACATTCTCAAATGAAGTTTTGTTTTTTATAAAGCCATCCATCAAGTCTGACTTTTGTGTAACGCTTCTTCTCATACAACAATCTTTTAATTTTAAACTTGTCTTCATTCCTCTGTTTAAAAGATACTCTCCAACCATTGTATCATATACTCTACCTGTATATTTAAACCCGGACTCCCATAACCAAATTAAATCAAACTTAATATTGTGGCCAACTAATAAAGTAGTTTTGTCTAACATGTCTTGTACAACTTTTCTATTTGGTGTGCCATGATACTCTCTGTGTTTAAAAAATATATACTCATCATTTAATCCCATAGATATTAAAAAGTTGTCAGGATTTTTAGATGAAGGGTCTAGTTTACCTTCTTCTGTAACTTGGAAGCTAGTCTCTACATCAAATGTAGTTATCATTCTTCATACCTCGATAATTCTGGTACAATCATACAAGGTATCATACCATGCCAACCTGTGATTTTATTTTTAGTTATATTTAATCCTCTCAAGTTTTTATCCATATCTACTTTATCTCTATACCCAACACCAATAATGATATCTGCTTCTGCAGCTTTGCCTGTTCTACTATTCTCCATCATATCAAATGTTATGTCAAGTTTACCTTGTGCATCAGCAGATGCTTGAGAGATTGCTACAACACAACAATTATTTCTTTTTGCAATCTCCCTAGCACCTGTGTATATAGCCCTAAGTTTTTCATCAGTACGAGCAAAGTTTCCTGCTACTCCAACTTTATCTAGTTGGTCAATAACTATTATATCAGGCTTTTCTTTCGCTACTAACTCATCAACTTTAGCTAAATCCCAATCCACAGTATCTAGTATCTTAACATTTTTTTTGATCTCTGCCCATTTCTTATTTGCCAGGGCAGTATCTTGTTTTATTTCATCAAATGTCATACCTGTATGTGCATTGATTAATCTCATTTGGGTTCTAATTGCAGGCTCTTCGTTTATCAAAGCACAAACTTTAGCACCTTGAGATGCGAAGCCACCGACACCTGCAATCAGATTAACCCAAAAAGCGGTCTTGCCGCTTTCGGGACGAGCAAAAATAATCACAAGATTACCATCACCTACGCCATGCACCCGTTCTTGCAAAGGTTTCAGGTTAAATTTAAATCTTGTGTTGTCCTTCAATTGTTCAACTAACTCGCCCACATCAGAGGTAATATATTCATAGTCATCTCCTATATCATCTATAGAAGTTTCTAAACATTTTTTTATTTCTGTGAAGTCTGCATCTTTACCATTGTAGATTTCAGTAGCTAACACCGCAATTCTATTTGCTTGTCTTCGCTTATGTAGCGACTCTAATATGTTGTTGGCTATCTTTTCATTCGGTAAAGATGCATCTTGTATATCTTCAATCAAAGATTGAAAATTCTGTTTTGCAACTCTAGTAAGAGCTGGATTATCTACATCAGTGTACAATGTAGATACTTCATTCAAAGTTAAATCGTTTTCAGAGTCTTTATGTGCCTTTGCTATCGTATTATACAAATCACCTGTGCCATTTGTAAATAATTCTTTTGATAACTTTGCTTTGTTTTTTGTATAAAAATCTTTTTTAAGTAGCAATTTTATTAGTTCTTTTTCTATCATTATACAATCACCCTGTAGTCGTTTCCTGTACCCCAATACTCTGTTCTTTTGCAATCATTACAAACTCTATTGAACTTACCTTTGCTTTCGAAAGGATTATTACAAGTAAGGCACTTTTTCTTTTCTTTCTTTGCTTTTTCTTTTCTTTCGGTTTCTTCTTTCATTAGCTGCTCCTCTTCCTCCTTCATTTGTTCATCCATAACCCAAGACTTAAATGCCATATTCATATAGTCATACCTTTGAGTATATGTGAAATAACATCTACTGTCCACCCATTTCCTAACATCTTATATCTTTGTGTATTTGATACACCCTCTGTATAACCAACAGGAACAGTCTGTAACCTTTCGCATTCTGTGACTGTCAGCTTTCTCCATCTATCTTTAGTTATATCATGTTCTGTGCTTATGTCAACTTTTGGTTCACGATTACCTCCACCCATACTATTTAATGTGGGTGACTTACCATTAGGACTATATACTCTTTTTAAAATATCATGCCCATTTATATCTGAGGCCATGCCAACTAAAGTACAACCATTGTTGCCTGCACCTTTATACATTGTGGCTGTCATGCATAAACCCTTTTGATCTGTTCTTCTGAAATGTCTGGCGTTTCTTTCGTTGATAGGAACTGCAGCTTCATTTGTTTCTTTGTCTAGAATATCTCTAAGAAGTATGCCTTTGTCTTCGATGTCTTTATCAAAAGGTATATTAGTCCAATATAATCTTTTTCTACTTTGTGCAGATAATAAACTTGAATTTATTTCTATAGGTTTTACTCCCATGTATTTTGTAATAATATCTTGAGCATCTTGTTTCATCTTTACATTCTCTAACAAGAACCATCTTGGCTTTGTCTCTTCTTTTATTCTTACAAACTCAAAAAATAGTTTACTTCTCGGATCATCAAACTTTAACTGCTTACCTGCAAAACTAAAACCCTGACAAGGAGATCCACCTATCAGTAGATCTATATCCAAGTTTGTTGCATCTAACTCTGTGACATCACCCACATGAATTATATCAGGAAAGTTTTTCTTCGCTATCTTCATAGCATACTTATCTATTTCAGATGCATAATACTTTCCTATCTCTATACCTAAGTTTTTTAAAGCTATCTGACCACAGGACATACCATCAAATAACGATAAAACATTTACTTTACTTTTTTCCATTTTTCTTGCCTTTCCTAATGTGCAAAATTATTTCGTTTTGTGCTAATAATATTGCAGCTTTTATGTTTCTCTTTGTTTTCGGTTTATCTTTTAGATAAGCGTAAACATAATTCACAATAACATTTGTAGTTTCGTCTGTCAAGAAGGCTCTAAGCATCACACACCCCACCAATGAGGCGAGCCTGTGCCTTTAGACCATTTAGCAAAATAGGACTTGTCACCCTTATAATATTTTCTATATGCAACAACATAATCATTTGCTTTGTATTTGTCAGGCATACACTGAGGTGGTGCTTTCATTTCTCCCCCAGGCATATCATAATGGAATGCCCAATACCTAATATAATTAATTACACGCATTGATTTATGTTTTTTGTGAAATCTTTTTTCATATTCTTGATTAATTGATAGAGCATTTCTTAATGCCCAACTAAAGTTTCCTTGACTTTCGCCAACCCAAATAGTCATAGGATGTTTAGGGTATGCAGGTTTATACAGATCTTCAATAATACCCAGATGTCTTTGTACTGCAGTACACAGCATTTGGGATGATTCTAATAACATTTTAGGCACATGCTTATCACATAAATACTCTGCAGCTTTCTGTGGATTTTTATCTAGAAAAAATATGTTCATCGTAATACCTCCGTAATTTGTTGTTCATTAAAATATTTAAGATCATCATTTAATATTCTAACCTCACTAGGTATATAATACTTTAGTTTCTCGCTTATGTCAAATGACTTGGTTGTTGCATCCCGGTCTAATGCAACTATAACTTTCTTGAACTTTTCTTTGAGTATAGGTATATAACTATCTGGTAAACTTGTACCCATCAAAGCTACTCCTGTGTAAATACCAGACACAGCACATGCACTTGCACAGTCTTCTACCAGGATTGCTATATCACTATCCCCACAAATGAATGGGTATGTCTTACCACCATACATATACCATTTAGGATATACTTTTGAAGTCAATGCTCTACCAACTGCACCTAAAACCTTTTCTTTGTTTTTTATTAGAAATACAATTCTATGTTGTTTTACATCATACATAAAACTTGCCTTTGCTTTTTGTTTGGCTTGTAAACAATTATTATTTTTTAAATAATCATAACACTTAGGTTCGGATAGTATAGATATAAAGCTACTTGGCATTGTAAATTCCTTGACTTTGTTTTCTTTATTTTTTGTCACTACGGTTTCGTATACTTGTTGCATTGTCATTTCGCTTTCATGCTTACCTTTGGCAGAGCATGACGCATGAAAACAATACCATTTTAATTCTGATTGTTCTCTTGTGATTTTTAATGTTTGGGAATTGTGGCAGAAAGGGCAGTCAATCCTGGTGTCCACTTCACCTTGAGGTATTAAAGTTTTTATGACTGTGAGTTGTTGGTTGTAATTCATAACAGGGGAGTATATCAAATATATAGGATTTGTCAAATAGACATAAAAAAACCCAAGAGCCGAAAGGATAAGGCTCTTGGGCGTATTTCCCAAAGGGAACTTTTAAATTATTTTCGCCAGAATGGTCTAGACTTTGTGTAGATGGCAAAGGTATCTGCAAAGTGTTTAGGTATATAACTTTGATCTCTACGATATCCAGGTTTACTTTTACCTCTAAACCTATAAACATATAGCGATCTGCCTTTTGCAGCTACAAAGACTTCTTGAAATAGCTTGAGATATTTGATCGGCACACCCTTCGCAGTTGATCTCTCATACTTAGTAGAAGGGTGGCGATCTCGTATAATCTCAGCGAGTCTAACTTTGCGTTCCCAAATCATAGAATGGCGTTTCTCACAGTTTCTCTGCTGTAAAGATTGTATCTAGGATTATCTTGATTGTAAGTTAAACCATTAGGAGGAAAAGGAGGAATACACTCAGAAGCAACAACCCAATAGTTTTTTGACTTTTTCAATGCTACATAAATCTGAGGACTCTCGCCTTGTCGCAGTCTTGCCATTTCGTGTTTAATAAGATTCAACCAAGATGTCACAGATAAGTGTATCTCATGATATTCTGTATGATTTATCTTTACTGATAGATTCCAACTCTGACCAGCGGTGCCGGGCAAATGCCAAGCACCACTTATCTGATCAAAAGTGAACTCTAGTGAGTTTATGTCTTTTGGATTATAATCACACTCGAACTCCCCATCAGGTTGTAGCTTAGTTGTGTACACTAGCAACCCCTGATGCAACAACACCTACCATGTCTTGTGCTTTACGCTTCATCTGATCTTGCTTGATAAGATCAATGGATTCTTGAGATACAATACTGATAGCAGTTTGACCTTTACGACCGATCTGCATAGACATCTCTGTTGCCTCAGGCCAAGTTTCTAGCACAGTTTCGAAGTGCCTTGAACCCATAATCAAACCTTTGTAGGCAGCAACTAAAGATTCTCTTGACTTTTGCATCTGATCAAATGCTATCTGAAGTTTATCAAAGCATTCGACATTATCCATGAGTAGATCTATCTGATTAGATGTAATCAGTCTTGCTCTTGAGTGACAACTATACTTACTGTAAGCAACATCAAACTCCATACCATCAAAAGAAACATTGTCATAGAACAACTCTGTGCCTTGTTTCATTATCTTATCTCTGATGTTAGAGTGATCGCTGTAAGACATTCTTTTGCCTTCTGTATTCTTACCATTGTTATTCCTATAACTGAGGTAGTTAGATACATCTGTGCCTAAACTTACCAACTCATCATGGAACAGAGTAATACGAGTATCTGCACCTTTAGGTAGACCTACCTGCTTATGGTCATTCCTTTGATACCCCCCATAATATTGACTGTGACCTTCGTTACAACCTCTAGGTGGCATACTGACATATACCTCTCGTTCTGCATCTGCATCTTCTTTGAACCAAAAGCATGACTCTCTGTCTTTAAGACTGTACTTATTTAGTATCTCGATGTCTTGCTTTGGATAAAGATCTCCCACAAATTGTGTGACAAATCTTTTGACAGGCTCAAAAGAATCGAAGTATCTTTGTCTTGCCTCTTGATACTCTGATTTCTCAGCAGTATCAGTAGTGGCTATCTTAGCCTTTGCAAAGTTTAGTAGTATTGCTCTACTATCTTTGTTTAGTAGTGTTTTTGCCATAATAGGCTCCTTTCATTGTTATTTAATAATATCATAAACAAATCGTTAGGTCAAATTGCTAATGTTGTTTATAACTTATGTTGTTGACTTTTATATTCCAACAAGCACGACAATCTTTACATTCGTTGTTTTGCTTGTATGCAATACATTTCTTACCATACCATTTTTTACCAGCACTATGTACTGTTGAAGTGTTGGGAAAATTAGGTAATGGTTCTCCGTTTACCAATGGTGCAGATACTCTGACCACAAGATTACCAGGAAAAGCCTTGTATATTTTAAGATAGTCAGAAACTATCTTGACTTCTCTAGTAGGTAGCCAATGCTTTACCTTTGGTGTGTTTTGACATACCATAACTATTCTTTCTAGTTCTGATAGACTGTCAATATCCCCGCTGTCTTTCCATCTAAAATATTTGGTTTGCTTTGTTTTGCTTTTGATTACTAATGTCATAGCCTCAACAAATAGAGGGTGCTTCATAGCTTCAAATCGTTTGTAGAATGCAGGTTTTACATTACCAAACATGTAAAAACCTTTCATAGCATAACATTTATAGCATACAGATCTTTTGTCTTTTCTTAACTTTGATCCTGTCTTACATAGTTCAGCAGGAGTACCATAGGCAAATCCTGGCATCTTACTAGGTTTACCTAGACTTCCAA
>MDSY01090606.1_pt1 | contig 20048 bp, 9 predicted proteins | sample 811131 | NCBI WGS metagenome assembly MDSY01 (sample SAMN05326643, study PRJNA326480) | marine metagenome | isolation source: seawater | place: Atlantic Ocean: South West | collected 2010
CTGCGACGATGTCTTCATCACAGGAACCGCAGTTATGTGCACCCCTTATTCTTCCACCTGCAGTAGGATGGACTATGGTTCGGCACTCTAATTGTGAAATTTCTTCATGAGTATTTTGAATCATATCAACTAAAGACCAAAGCCAAGGAGGCCTGAATTCACGATTTCTGAATAGCCTATCTACAATTGTACTTCTCTGAATATTCATCGGATTTATGGAAACTTCATCAGAATATGGAGATACTTGTTTAACCCATTTAGTTGTTAATTTAAGTGCATCACCTTCCGACATAAATGGTGGTTTGAAAATTAAATATGTTTTTACTCTGAGATTATTTTCTCGTAATAGATCAACCGCTTTATGCCACTGTTTTACAGAGAATCCTTTGTTTACATGGAATCTTAGTACAACATCATCATAAGCTTCTAAACCTAGAGCAATGGTACAACCCGGATGTTTTTCTGCTAACCATTTGAGTTTATCAGGATAACAAAGTTGTGCCTGTGCTTCTACTACTAGATGCATGCCTCTATCGTGTGTTTCAACAAGTACAGCTTCTTGAAAATCAACAGGTATTTCTCTATCTTCAAAAAATGTTCCTGAGGTGTAAACTTTTATCATATCACAACCAGCAAAATCTTTCGTTTGCCGTTTTGCTTCTTCCCACTGTGCAAATAGATTAGCAGATGTAACATCATCCCTTACATCATTAAAATATCCACAAAAGGTACACCCAGACTTCCACCACCATACGCATCCTTTTGTCCTAAGAATTACGGTTGCAGCAGTACATGGAGTACCGTCAGGAAGGTTTTCAGGAGTTATGTAGACTACTGCAGGCTTATCTGCATCCCATGATTCTCTTCTGGAAACTGAGAATGGTGTATTCTCAGGTGCTTTGATTAAATGGTGAATTTTCTTGGCTTTTTTACCATCTCCGAGTAATCCGGAAGTCGATGCCATGTTTGATGGGTAAGACATACAGTATTGAGACTGCCGAATATTAACATAATATTAAAAAATTATTTATTCTGAATTTTTTATATTGCAATATATAATTTGAGTAGAAGGTTCTACGTAGATATAAGTTAAAATATAAAGTATTCTAAAACAAGAAATATATGGAAGTGGAATTTAATGCAAAACCTCATTTTGGTTATTTTGGCCCTAATAAAATAGAAGCTTTGATGAGTAATAATATTCTTACTATAAAACAAAACAAATCTATTTTCAAAGAAACAATTGGCGGGATTGGCCTTATAGTGGTGGGAATTATAATGATGATTAAAGTGCCTTTTGATTCAATTGATTTTATTAATTACAGATATGAATTTTCTACGGATGATTTAGGCTTAGATGGAATACTATTATTTTCAATAATTGGGGCTGCGTGTTTCTTATGCGGCATACAAATGATAAATGGGCCTCAAATAATTGAAATTGATAGAAAAAATCTCTTAATGAGTATTAAGAAATCTCCAATATCAATAGGAAAACCAAGAGTGTATAATTTAGAAGATTTTTTTGGTGTTGGAATTAGAGATGCAGAAAGAAAAATTCGTCATCCTGCTAGTGAGTCATCAAGTTCCTACACCACTACTCACTTGGTAAAAGAGATATTTTTGCTAGCATCTACAGGGTGGATACCAGTCTTGTTTGTAGAAGGAAGAGACCAAGGTGAGAATGTTGCATTGGAGATATCCAAGTATTTCGGAGTCGATTTTGAAGATGATATTACGGTGTCAGATAATATTATAAAAAAGAAAATAGACGATTTTAGTCATCCTGGTTATCCTGGAAATAAATATAATTTGGAATCTGGTGATGAAATAAAATCAAAGTTTTTTGCCATATTATATAACCAAATTGCTGTAATCGTTAGTGGAGTTGTAGCGATAGTTATTGTATCCCTACAGAAGCAAGATAGTTTACTCCAAGAGGGATTGTCATTACTTTGTGGTGGATCTGTAATAATTATATTTATTGGATCTATGTTAGATGTATGGACAGGTAAAAGAATTTATGTTAGGCCGAAACATGGTGGAATTGTTACTAGAGAGAGGATAATACAGGGGGCACCATTTGGCAAAGGACTATGGTCAAAAATTATCGAAAGAAGTGTTCGTAAAGAAATTAAGGAATCTATGAAAGAGTATGAATTGGATGAGGAGGGCAGAATTCCTGAAGATAGTTTTATTAAAATACTATCAAAAGATTTGTTAGCCGCTTCCTCACATTATGAAGAATTACTCGCTGAGCAAATAAAAGGTAATGAAAATGAAATTTTTAAATTATTAGATAAAGATAAAGACGGTTTTATAAATGCAGACAGTATCATTGAATTCTTCTTTAATATGGAAAATTATGCAAATAAGTTAGAATCTGAAAACGCACCCCCTCCTTGGTGGAGTTCTAATGAAGAAGAATAAGTAAAGATATAATCTTAGATTTTAATAAAGTTTGATTTTTATGATTGAATGAATACAACAGTATATATGGTAAATTAGTAATTTTAAACACCCTTATATTAATGGGATAACGGTAAGAACGAAATATGAACTCAGGACATATATTGACTTTCTTAATTTTAGGATACGTATCTTTTACCATGACAGTGATGGCAGCAGTACCATTAATGACATAATTTAGTAATTATTCAAACTAATTTTATCTATCTAAATTACAACGATTCCCCTAGACGCTCCATAATTATTGTAGCAGATTCTATACTATCTATTGTATGGACACTTTTTCCAGCTGACCAAAGATCCTTGGGAGAACTATTTTTACCCTTCGTAAAGGACTTCATTCTGTAAAATGATACCACGGTTATTAATGCTCTAATTCTATGTTTGAACCTACTTTGTAAAAGTTTTCTTACAACCCATGAGTTCCGTTTCTTGAATTTATTTGAATTGATTACTGAGATTGGGATACCTGTTAATTTGGTCGTCCAAGTTATATCTTTTTCATTGGCCTTCAATATTGCAGATTTATAATCCTCAGGGGTCGTACACTCATCTGTTGCAATAAATCTTGTACCGATTTGAACTCCATCGTATCCAACTTCCATAGCTTCTTTCAATTCTATTTCACTTCCTATTCCTCCTGCACAGATCAATGGTAATCCTAAATTAGAAAGTTGTTCATACATCTGTTTCATAGATAATTGACCTAAGTGCCCACCTGCTCTGTCATTCACACAAATTAAACCATCAACCCCGCATTCTTTACCTTTTTTTGCCCATTTTAGATTAGTAACATCGTGATAAACTACTCCACCATATGAGTGAACTTTTTCACATACCCAATCTGGTTTTCCTAGAGATGTTACAAAAAATCTGATTCCTTCTTCAAGCGCAACATCAATCCATTCTGACATCTGTTGTAGGTATTTCTGGCTACCTTTTTCTATTAATGCATTAAATCCAATTGGTTTATTAGTAAGTGATTGTATTTTTTTAATTCCCGATCTTAGTCCTTCTTTTCTATTGGGCTTATCATATCCATGGACCATAGTCAAGGAAACAGGCTGTATTATGCCGATTCCACCTCCTTTGGAAGCTGCCGCAATTAATTCAGGATTTGAACATGGATACATTGCACCACAAATGAGGGGGTACTTTATATCTGCATCAATGGTTAATTTTGTATTGAACATTTTACTTTTCCTCTTATGCTTCTATAATTTCGAAATGGATAGGTATGTACATGTGCCTGCTTCTAATTAATCTACCGTATTGATTTAAATTTTTAGAATATAGCCCGAAACATCTTGTTGGAACACGTCTGCGATATGATAACTGGTGAGCCAATGAAGTCATTTATATTAGTTCAAAATTTATTAACAGCTATAGTATTGCCAATATTTGGTGTAATAATTGGACTTACTGCAATTCCTGCAATAGCCCTGTTTTATTATTGGCATGGACAAGAATTACCATTATCATTATCTGCATCAACTACTGGAGATTATATCATTGAATTAACTGGAATTGGAGTATCATTGGGATTGTTTGTAATGACTTGGGGAATAAGTTTAGTTTTTATTAGTGGGATCATGGCTGGATTATTAAGGCCACGAATAGAATCAGGAAGATATCCATTGCAATCCTTTATTACAATTCAATGGGCATGGTCAATGATTTTTCATAAAGTGGCTTTATTTTTCCTACCTCATTTGGTACCCTCATTTATTGGCAATACATATTATAGATTATCAGGAGCTAAAATTGGAAAGGGGGCCCAAATAAATTCACCCAATGTCAATGATTGCGGATCTGTTACAATAGGTAAAAGAGTCGTGATAGGCGGAAAGGCAGTTATTAATGCTCATTTAACTGAGAAGGGAGAGTTAGTTATGGCCCCGGTTGTTATTGGGAATGATGCTCTTATTGGGACGGAATCAATTATTCAGCCTGGTTGTACAATTGGAGAAGGTGCGGTCATTGCTTCTAGGGCTGTTTTACCAAAATGGACTAATGTCCCTGCAGGAGAAGTTTGGGGCGGATTACCTGCTAAATGTATTAGATTAGCGGATGGTTCTAAACCCGTTTAATCAAGATTCGTCTTGTTCTTCATCACCGATTTTATCTTTTACTGCATCGAGTGCTTCGTCCATACGTTCTTTGAAAGTATCTTGTTTTTGACGGAATTCGGCCATTGCTTGAACAGCACTATCTATCATTTCATACCTAGTTTGGATTGCTTGATTTAAATTTTCAAATAATTGCATATGTTGAACATACCAATCATCACGTGCAGACATTTCAGTGGTTGCAGTTTGTAAAGCCTCATCTAATTCCTCAGCAACTTCAAAAACACGCCCTAGTCTTGCTTTTTCTCTCGAATACATTTCTTCAGTTTTTTCTAATTTTGGTTGAAGATGTTCAATTGTTTTGTTTGCCTTTGCACGATCCAATTCCATAGTTCTCAATCTATCATCCTTCTCATTCAAAAGAGATTGGATTCCTTCTTTTTCGATTTCGCTTTCTATTGCTTCTTTTTCTAGTACCTCGACTATAGCTTGTAGCTCTTCATTCATCTTAGAAGATTCATTATATGCTGCATATAATTTTTCTAAGCGGTCATTTGCTATTCTCAACTCTTCTTCTAAATTTGCTATAGAGGGAGGGTTTGGTTCAGGAAAACCGATTCCATTATCGCCTTCGTTCATGGTTATCTCACCATGTTCGACTGAAGCATCTGATTTAACATCGGCGGAATTAATGTCATCTCTGAGTCAAAAAATACATGTTCATCTCGATAATGCAGCAATTGTGGCTGAAAGTACTGCAGTAAGTCGCTTGGAAGCTGGGATATGTAATTTTTCATCAGGGCCATGGGCATTATTTCCCGGACCACCTGTACCTGTACACAAAAATTTTGCACTTGGGTATTTATTCTGCATCATTGCCATGAAAGGTATTGTCCCTCCTACCCATGTAGCTAATGGAGGTAGTCCGGTTATGTGCATTGACGCCTCATTTAATGATTCTAGAAGTGGACCATCAAGAGGAGGTGCATGAAATCCATCTGCAGATGGATCAAGATGGAATATTACCTTCGCTCCAAATGGAGGACTGTTTTCTAATTTTTCTTTTACTATTTTTTCTACGGATTCTGCATTAACTCCCGGTGGTATTCTAAAACTCAGTTTTAAATCTGTATTTGTTCTTAGTACATTTCCTGCGGATTGTACTGATGGCATTCCATCAGCCCCAATAATTCCCAAAGCAGGCCTCCAGTTTACATCGAGAAGGCTTTCTTCTACTGAACTGGATTGCGAAATCAAAGTATCCACTACAGGTAATCCTTCCCAAATAGAATTTCCTATTACCTTGGCTAATTCTGAAGCTTGATTCTTTATTTTATCTGAAATAGGAACATGCATTTCTGGAATTAAAATCTCTCCTGTTGAAGAATCTTCAATTCTATCTAGAAGAATTCTTTGAGCCCTAAAAGACGATGGAATAGTACCGCCAGCCATACCAGAATGAACTCCTTCATGCGATACTTGTACAGAAAGAGTTCCTGAAACAAGGCCCCTCAATGCTTCAGTAGTCCAAATATGATCATAATCAGGCCCTCCGCTGTCTAAAACTACTATTAGATCTGGATCTCCTAGTTTTTCAGTTAATAAATCTAAATATGGAGGAAGGTCGAATGAACCTGACTCTTCACATGTCTCTATCAAGAATTTACATGTTGGATGTGGTGTATTCAATTCTTGTAACATCCTTAGGGCGGTAACGCATAAATATCCACCATAACCATCATCTAATGCCCCCCTACCAAATAACCAAGGATCTTTACGTACTGCTTTCAAAGGGTGAAGTCCTTCTGACCATAATTCTGGTTTTGAGGGTTGTTTGTCTAAGTGAGAATAGAAAATAACTTCACCTGCACCAGTTCCTTCGACTGTTACTAGAAGGACTGGGGTTAAACCGTCCATTTGATGGATTTCATATGACATTCCCGATAGTTTTTGATCATCTAACCATGCACAGAAAAGATCTAAAGTAGCAGATAAATCTCCTTTTTCTGCCCAATTTGGTTCAAAAGCAGGAGAAAGAGCTGCTATTTCTATAAATTCACCTAAACTAGGAAGAATAGAGTCTTCCCATAATTCATCACTACGTTTCATCAAGGCGTCGAGGTCCGGGGCCATGATACTGTGTACGCAAGGTAGCAAATGTATTCTTCCCTACTAAAGTATCAATTTAGATAATCAGATATTATCAATTAACAAATTATATATGATTTTATGGGCATTCATCACAACTACAAGGATAATCAGAAAGTTTCATTTCAGAATTAAAAGCAATCTCTGATGCTAAAATTAAATTATTATCCAAATCATTTAATGCATCATTTAGCATTTCTTCAGGATATTCTACAAAGCGCCCAGTAACTCCAATCAAAATAGCAGGGGGTAATACCTTTCTTGGAAGATATCCATATTTGTATCTCTCTTCCTCGATACTTTCTAATGCCCTAAAATACAGGGCTTGTTGCATCCTATGTTGCATTAGAACTACTAATTCGGCATCGCAATTAGGTTTAGTTCCCATATCGCCCAGTGTTTCCAATAAACCAGTATTGTCTCCATTGATTAGTTTTCTTGCTTCTTCAGTTTTCAAGTCTACAGGACGTATGTATGATTCTGTATCAGACGTTGTGCATAATACCAAATCAATTAGTCCATCCATTTCAAATTCTGCATATTCAATTTTAGATAAAGGTTCAGCACCGTCAGGAGTCCATCTAGAACGTATAAAATCATTCAATTTTATTTTCTTTGTTAGATTAAATGGCATTTCTGTCCTGAGGCCTTCTACTCTATGTCCATCAAAAGATTGGCCTGATGTGAGAATACCAAGTGGACCAGATTGTAATCTTTTGATCATACTATCAACCAAAAGACCAATATTCTTTTTATCGGCATTTGGAGACAGTAATTCGTCAAATACAATTTTATGAATGTCATGACTATGGATTAAGTCATCTGTTTTTTGAACCCAAGATTTAGGCAATGGAGTTGTGGGGTGCTCACCAATCGGTCCTGGATTTCCTATACCAATTTCTATTATTCTATGAACAATAGTTCCGAAAAGTGCTGCGTCTATTCCTCTGGGTAAGCCTCCCAAATTAGACTTATCATCTAATGGAATAACCGGTAATGAAGATAGTCCTCCCTTTGTCTCAAACCAATATCTTCTAGCGCATTTTTCTAAAATTGAGATTTTACTTGGAGCTATTTTCATCCTCATTAAAGAATCGTTTCGAGGAGGTTTGAAATCTGGAATTTCTTGTTGTATAGATTCTATCGCATTTTTATGTATTTCTTCGATTCTGACTAATGGTGTTGAGATTTGATATTGAAGATCTACTGTAGTGTTAAAACACTCAGGATGATGGAAAATAGATAATCCCCGTAATCCTTCTAAGTCTCCCAGATATCCGTTATTAATCATCATCGAAGGGTCGAAAATACGGCTTCCCTTACTTTTAACTGGTATATCTTGTAATACTATATCTGAAGAATCTAACCAGGGAGATGTATCTTCTCCCCTATTTCCAGATCCTTGGCGTAGAGATTCAATCCACATCTCTCCCAGTTGGGGAAGAGTTTCATTATATGTCCAAGGGAAAATAATTCCTTCATCGAACGCCCATGAAGTTTCTTTAGTAGATCCAACTATTATTAGTTTATTTTCTGCACGAGTTGCACCTACATACAGTAAGCGTCTGGACTCTGCATTTTTACGAGCTTTGTGAATTTTCCTAGCATGTTTCCATAATGCTGAAACTGGAGAAAGTTGATTTGCCCATGGCCTTGGATTTCCAGCAAATATTTCTGGTCCAACAATTAATCTATCTCTATCTTCCATAGTCATATTGGTTTGCCTTCCACTGAATATATCTGCTAATATAACAACCTTCGATTGAAGTCCTTTGGATCCGTGTATAGTCATCACCCTAACCGCATCACTAGGAGGGATAGTGACCGCTTCTAATGCATTACCACTACTTTCCCTGAGATTCCTAATCGTATCGGCAATAATTATTGGATCTCCACCTACTTCTCTAGAAAGAGATCTTATTATGTCTATAATTTGTTCAATATCTTGTCTAGAAACAATATCTGGATATGAGATTAAAATATCTGATCTATCTATTGTTTCTTCTAATAAATCAATTATTCTACCTGAAGAGGATAGGTCAATCCACCTTTGAACTAACTCTTTTTGCCTTCCATTGACAGTAAAATTACTCAACCTAATCAATAAGTTTTCATCTTTTGAAGAATTGTAAATAAATTCCTGTAATCTATCATCATCAAATCCTATCAAACTTGAACGTGCGACCCATGCTGCATGATGTCTAGAAAATGGTCTTGCAATGAATTGTAATAATCCTTCTATTGTGTGTGCTGCAGGACGATCTAACAACCCTCCTTCTCTATCAGCTTGCGCAGGTATGCCAAGATCGTGAAGATATCTAATTATAACATCTCTAATTTTTGATCTACTTGGCAATAATATCATTATTTCACTAGGTTCAATGGAATCTTCTGCAGGTAACTCAGTCCATTCACCATTTGGGGATTTGACTTTGACCGATTTACCTTCTATAAGATTTTTAACTCTCATGGCTATCATCATACTTTGTCTTTCTATTGAATCCGGTTTACCTGGTCCAAATGGGTCTAATGGTATTTTTAGATCAGTAACTGGATTTACATTTTCACCTGTATTTATAGGGCAAATCCACTCTAAAGAGCCATTTGAGTTAATCTTCTCTCTACTTGGAAAAAGTGGTTGGGGTTGAGCATAAAAATTACCATTTGGAATATTTCTATGTTTGACATGGAATATATCATTCCACCAGTTATTCATTACTTTGAGTAAACCACCATCTGTTCGATAATTGACTTGTAATCTAATCAAACCTTCTTTTCTAGCCTCTATTTCTTCAGGTGACGGTATTGGCAAATGAACATCAGATAAATCAAAAGGAATCCATGGAATTAGATTTCTACCTCCATCTTTTGCTACTAAATTTGCTTTTGCTATACTCAGATTATATGAGTTCCTAGGATCTCTACTTGCGTTTTCTCTACGAAGTGGAGGGGCACGAGTTAATGCTTTGATACTTGAAAATTCATGAGAATTTATGGTTCTTAGAATTTTTGCATATTCTAGAAAGCCAGTAACTTCTGCTTGGCGGAATGCGTAGATACTTTGTTTTACATCTCCAACATAGCAAACTGTTGGTTGCCATGGCGTATCTGGAACAGTTATTTCGCCGTCTTCAATATGTCTTTCACCCCAAAGTCTGGAAAGTAGGCGCCATTGTAATGGAGAATTATCTTGTGCTTCATCAATAATAAATGCCCTATATCTTCTCCTGATTCTCTTTAACAACTCATAGCGTTGTGTTATATCCATTCGAATGGCAGATAAATTATGAGAGTTGTTTCCTGCTAAATCTGGGTTTTTTTCCATATTTTCTAATACTTCAAAGGCTCTTGAAATATGATCATCCCTCCAAGTTTCTGTACTTAATGAGTCAAGGGCGTCCTGAATTGGAGATGGATAAAAATACCTACAAATATCTGGACAGTTTGCAAGTAATAAATCACCGGTTAACCTTTGTACGTCCTCGTAGTCGTGTGTTTCCTCATTTTCCTTTAAATTATTTAAAATTCCTAAAAATCCATCATGCATTAAACGTAAATCATTTAAATTTTGTACTTCTGCATCTAAAGTGAAATGATATTTGTTAACTTTCTCTCCTGATTTCAATCTTTCAGGTAATGGAAATGGAAGGGCCGAGAGAGGATGTTGCCAATCTTCTGGAGCAGATGGAGGATTTGAATTATCAAAAATTAAAGTAATTTGAGTATAGTGTAGTATTAATTTCCCTAATTTCGATCCCCAAATATCTTTTATATTACTAATTATATCTTTCATTTCATCTCTTACTAGTTCCTTTGTAGTTTTATTTGAAATTTTAGCATAACTTAAAACACCACTTTCCCAATCATTTGATGGTAATTTAGAACTAGGGAATAAAGTTGGCTTTTCTGATAATATTGATGATTCGCTAGATATACACAGTAAAATATGACTAAGCCAGATGAGTTTATTCCACTTATCTGAAGGTATGCCAAGTTCACATAATTTATCTAAAGTAGCAATCCTAGTATCGGAAAATACACCCTCTGGGGCAAGGACTGCGGCATGATCTTTGATAAGATTACAATAGTTCGATATTTCAGAATAGATTTGGTCAGTAAATTGAGTAACTTCAGAAATATCTATTGATTCAATTATTCTTCCACATAGTAAATTTGGATCTATTTTGCCATCTTTATCTATCAGTAATCTAGAGCCTTCTTGAATAAAAATAGATTTGTAAACTAAACTTCTTAGAATATTTGCGGCCGTTCGTCTTCCAGAATAGTGTCTGGCGATATTATCTCTAGCATTTAGGACTTGAGATGCGATTTCTGAAGGTATTCCGGAATCTACTGCATCGCCAATTAAATTCAATGAGTTAGGTAATCTCCAAAGCGTGTTGAGAGCTGATTCTATAAGTAAAATTCGACTAGAGTCGGAAACTACTTCTTTGCTAAAAGAATCTCCCAAATAACCTTTGTAAGGAGATATTAATTGGTTGAAGAATGAGTCTATGGTACCTATTGGAGCATCTTCTAAAAGTGTAAGTAACTGCTCATTAAATCCTTGATGCCTAATCCTAGGATCTGTACGATTTATCCCATCATCACCGATTGGGCCTGGTTTTAATCTTGAAATTCTATTTCTTAATCGGTCCCTCATCTCATCTGAAGCACGATTAGTGAATGTCAAGAGTACAACTTCTCCCGGAAGTAAGCCCCCCCATTTTCGTAAATCTATTGTTTCGGAAACTGGAGATAGGAGTAACCCTCCTTCTAATCTAGAGGGTCTTTCTGGAGCTGGGAGAATCCTAGTTGCTCTTTGATCTTCAGTGAGATAATGCTCAATTACTCTGTCTATTATAGTGCTAGTTTTTCCAGTTCCCGCCCCTGCATCTATTACAATATGTGAGTCTAAATTTAATGCCAGCCTTTGGGCTGTATTCAAATTCATTAGAATCCATCCTCCATTCTAACATCGCAAATATCCCTTACTGAGCAAAATCCGCATGAGTCTTTTGAAGGAGTTGGGTGTACCTTACCAAGCATTGCCCCATTAGCAACACCTAAGGCAACAGAGAGTCTCTGAGTTAACCATGCTCTAAATGGGTCACTATTGGGACTTGGAGGATCATCAGTAAATCTAAATAAATCTGGAGTGAGATTAGATCTTTCACCTATTTTTAATCCTGGAATTATATGTTCATTAGGAGACATTTCAACCAAATGTATAGTATTATGACTAAATATTGATATTCCAGCACCGACCACTAAATCTCCGGGATGGGCCATTTCCCATGCTCTAGCATATATTGCTAGTTGGAGTTCTTCAAGAAGGCCGATAGATTGCCTATCTTTTGCAGACTTAGATTCTGTTGTCTTAAGATCCCTGATTACTATTAATCTACGAGGAATCCATTCTTCTGAATGAAATTTCAATGGTGCAATTGAATTATTTCCATTTTCATTAATCCATATTTCTCCTTGTTTATCAAATGGTAATTGCCCAACTCTATCTATGTGTCCTTGTACCATTATAGATGGTAACTTCTGCATATCTGGGCTAGTTAATTCTGAAGGTATGCTAATTTCAATACCTTTACTATTGTAATTTTTTATATTCCATTCTATGCTAATTGGCATACTATCTTCAATAGTAAATTCAGCCTCTACAATGGTTCCAATTCTACCTGAAGGTTTGATTGGAATAGGATTTGCTAGCCAATCATTCCATTGATTTCGATTCATGCCAGTTAAAATTTGTAAGCGGTTAGCCGATACGGCATCTGTTCTATCGAGCCATGGTGCCCTCGAATCTAAAGATTCGAAAGCTATTTTCATAACTTCCTCCTTTGTAAGGCCTGACTTAAACAAATTAATAGGTTTATTTTGTTTATTTTTATCATAAGATTCCACGCCAATTTCAAGACCCAATATATGACATAATACATCATGATGAATTAAGTGAATTAGTTCACCATGGACTCGGGCATCTAAATCTTCAGACTGTAATTCTTCTTGTTTTGCTCTAAGTCCCCTCGATAGCCAGCCGCTACGAGGGCATTTTAACCAATCATGCAATCTACTTGGGGACCATATTTGTTTTCTTTGCTCAGCACCTTGTGAATGCCCATGACGATTATCACTGACGGATATTTCTGTTGGGGAGATACTGAATGGTCTGGGATCTATTGTTGGTGTCCTTTTACCTGAATTGGTATGACCTCCAATAACTGGCCATGTATCAAAATCCCTAGGACTAGTATTACCGCTTGGAACTTTTCTTGAAAAGTCGGTATGATTTATAGAAAATATATGGTTTCTTGATTTTTCTGGCAAATAATGGTCACTACCAACTCGATCTGGTTGTCTCCTCTCACGTTCACGTTGTAGTTTAACATCAATAGGTATGGTAATTGAATCAACATTCAGTGGAGGATAGGCTAGTTTATGCCCATGTTGTAAATTAATTCCATCTAATTGACGGATATCACGAGGATTAGTGGGTTTTGAATCATCATATTCTTCAATTAAATGATTATTTAGTGATATCCATTCTCTAATTGGGGCACTGGGGGGTGACGTATCATCAAGACTGGGGTCCAAAATGATAGTTCTTTTTCCTGCAAATAATAAATGTTGTAAAGAGTGTCTTGCTTTTCTTATCGGGCCATCGGGCCTCAAAAGGTCAAAGCGGTAACGTTCTTCATCGCCTAAAAATGGAATTTTTTGGACTTTCATATCCCATGATGAGCTGGATAAATTTGCAAGAATTATTAAATCTGCAGAACAGCCTAAAGCCTGTTCAGGAGTCAAAAACCTCAACCTAGACATATTCATTGAATTGGAGTCAGAATGCGTAATTGAATTGATCAGATTTAGATATTCGTCAACCCAATCGGGACCATTGGCTGCTGGCCTATGATTCAATGAAAACTGCATATTCCTTAATGACTTATAATTTTTAATAATTGATTGAATTACTGCAGGTATAGATAGCGATTCGGTATCTATATTGTCGGAAATTAATTCCAAATTTACTGTTTTTAATATTTCTAATAACCATTTATCTGCATTATTAAATGGCTTTATTATTGGTAATTTAGCCCCTGTATGGCATCCAATTCTAAATCCGCTTTCTTTCAATGCAAGTTTATCTTCGTCCCTGAGTAAAGGTTCTAAAGAATAGGCAAGATTTAGTAACCACCATTGAGTAGATTCTTTTTTGATTGATTCAGAATTATCGCTAGGTGATCTAGAAAGAGATTCAAGCCATCTTCTTAGTGCTCCTGGTCCACCTAGAACATGTTCACTTCGTGCTAAATTAGTCAGTAATTGTTGATCAGGAATAATATTAATCTCTGAATCCATAGGGTGAGTGAGAGAAAATTCAAATGGAGATATCATGGTTTGAAGAGATATTACTCTCAAGTTTTCAAGTGAAAAACTATTTTCTCCATGTCCCAAAGTAACTAGTTGATTGAGCCAATGTCCAAGAGAATTACTTGTTAAATTAATTTCAGAGTTATTTAGTGGAATTCCTAGATTATTTGCCATATTTTTCCAACGATAATTATTTGATTCTAAAGAAGGATCTACAATTATTACACTTGAATCAGGATTTAGATCTAAGTAATCACGAACAATTGAGGAAGTAATTCTAAAGGAATGGGTTTCTCTTTTAAGTTGGTAAATTGTAGCACTGATTTCACTACTTTCTGATTCAATTTCATGAATTGGCATAAATTCTGGTAAATCTTTTTTGGATTCAACCGGATATTGATCCATCAATAAGTAACCATGATGCCCGAGCCTGAAATTACCAGGATAAGTTAGTTGATGAATAGGGCAATGATTGGAGATGGCATGTAACATTTTCTTTTGTGATTTGGGTAAACATGGAGCATGATTTAGCATTATAATTCCATCAATATCAATAAAGGTGAACGGTTTATTTGAGTCTGATAATTTCTCTGTAATTCGTGAATACGCCATATCTGGATGAGTTCCTCCTAATTTCTTTTCAAGATTCTGTAGAATTCGATTGAAAGAATGAATGCCGGGACCTGTCCAAGATTTTACTACTCCTTCTTTTGATAAATATGCATGTAATTTTACTAATTGTGAAGTCTTGCCCCTTCCCCAATCCATATCGGGAATAGGATTAATTATTGGGAATGCCAATTTTTTAGCTTCAATAATACATTCTTGATGTAGTATAATATTGAAGGATTCTTGAACTGGTAATAACCTTGGAAGTCTTAAATCTGCAAGTAGTGAAATATGTAAAGATTCTATTGTCTGGTGTAGCTTCCTATCAAAAGCAAACCCTTTGGAACCTAATTTTGAGAGATTTTCTTTACGGGACTCTTCATTTGGATATATTATCATTAACTTATTTTTTCTCTTTTCGGGAATTGAAATTGGACTAAGTGCTTGCCATTCTATATGCTCTTGAAGCCATGATGGGATAGTCCCTTCAGAGACTAATTCATTCGTAATAGAATACCTCTCTGTTTGCAACATCACATCACCGAGCGTACGCCATAAAGGACGGGGTTATTGAACCCAACTAAGAGTTTCTATTTAATTTGAGAAAAATGGTTCTTTTTACCATAAGCCACTGAAGAAACTAGAAAGCAAATTAGAGTCAAAACAATACTTGGTGCAGGTATAGAATTATTTTTCGTTTCAACTTCGGCCCAATCGACAATCAGAATAGCAGACATATCATTTCCATCCCATGCGTCAGGTATATCGAAAGATTTTGAACCATCAGATTCTTCAAGATAAATTGCTTCATGCAAGACATGATGATAATATTCTAGCCCATTAGACCCTTCTGGGAAATAGGCTACATCTTCTACGAACATTAGCCAAGCAATAGTTGAGAGTTGATTTGAACAATCATCAATACATGAATAAGAAAGTTGAGATGTATTCCATGAAAATAAGCCAGTTGTTTGATTTGTACTTGATTCTACAGATAAGCCAATTGAGCCAATCAATGGTGCACTAGTACCAAATTCTATAGAATTAGTAAAATCATTCTTCAAGGAATTAGATTTTGCTACCTTACCTGCATGCATCCTTTCGCCATCTATAATTGTAGTTGGAGCACCTCTTGACAATCCTATGGCATCTATAGATGCAGAACCATAACTAGACTCCCAGCGAAGTTCGGTACTATTGCTGCCGAAGGGATCACTAGATTCAAAAAAGTGCCTATGATAATGAATTATTGATACATTATTGTCCCCTATTGCTTCATCTCTAATTTCTTCAACATCGACACAATTTTCACACCATGTGGCAGTATATGTTTCAATAATAACTGGAAAATCCTGAATATCCATAGATTCGCTAATTGTGGAATCATTGAGATTAATTGTAACTCCTCCGATTGTGCCAGCATTTGATTCGCCCCTTGCCTTATCCCATGTTTCTACAGTTACAATATCTGCAGTTGAAATAGTGATTGGAAGAAGAATTAATGAAACCATAAATATCGCTACAATAGACCTCATTAGTATATCGTATGAACTTTCATATTGAATGCTTCCGGCTTATTGAGCATTTTGAAATGCAAATATTGTATTTTGAATATCTTCATCAGTGATATGTAAATGCACGACCGCTCTCACAATTGAATCACCTATTGTCAATACATCTACTCCATGTTTTGCAACACTTTCCACAAGATTTTGAGCTTGTCCTACTTTACAGGAAATAAATACCATGTTAGATTGTACCGCTTCCAGATCTACATCATATGATTCCATTTCATTGATTACTTCAGCCAATAAACGAGCTCTGGAATGGTCCTCTGACAAACGTTGTATATTATTTTCTAAGGCATATAGTCCTGCAGCAGCGAGTATACCTGATTGTCTCATTCCTCCTCCGAACATCTTTCTCCACCTATGTGCTTCATTTATTGTATCTGAATCTCCAACCAATAATGAGCCTACAGGAGTTCCAAGACCTTTGGACAAGCAAACAGAAATCGTATCAAACTTTTCAACCATTCTTGCAGCAGAAATTCCACTTCCTATTACGGCATTGAAAATTCTTGCACCATCAAGATGGGCTCTGCAGTTATTTGCATGAGCAATGTCGCAAATTTCATCGAGTATTTCTTGGGAATATATGGAGCCGCCCCCAATATTTGCAGTATTTTCTACACATATTAACGAACAATTTGGATAATGTGAATTGCTACCTTCAACTTTTCTAATTGATTTTTTAACATCTAATGGCGACATTATTCCATATTCTCCATCTACCAATGCTACAGAGCACCCTGCTAAAACCGCATAACCTCCACCTTCGTAAAGATATATATGACTTTTCTTATGAGTAATAATCTCATCACCTGGTCTTGTTTGAGATTTAATTGCAATAGCGTTTGACATGGTGCCTGAAGGAACAAATAATGCTGCTTCTTTACCAAGCATTTTTGCAATTCTATTTTGCAATTCTATTACTGTTGGATCATCCCCCAGTACATCATCGCCAACAATTGCATTTGCCATTACTTCTCTCATTGCAGGAACAGGTTGAGTGACTGTATCACTACGTAGATCAATTCTGCCACCAGGATAGTCGCGCATGTTTATCCCACAAGGCTAGAGGAATTAACTAATACGGAATTATTTACCTTTTTAATGACTCTGGGACATAATCTATAGTTTTTTCATCCCACTCTTTGGAATCTTTGCCACTAGAAGATTTGCCGCCTTCACTGATTCGATATTTGTAAGCATATACTGCTACAATGACTATTAATGGTATAATCAATATAGGAAGTATTGGAATTGGGTCTTTTCCCGGGATGCATTTAATCTGCCCAGTTGCTGGCTGTGTATCTCCAGATTTACATGGAGTTTGTTCGCTAGCTCCTTCTTCTGAAACAAAATTGTCAACATCTGCTGATTTACAATCAAATTGACCTACATCTGGTTGATATTTACCTAATGAACAAGGGAATTGTGAACTAGCTGCTGATGAAGTAACAAAGTTTCCAGGGTCTGCATCCAAACATTCGGATTGACTTGTTTCAGGTTGGTAGGTTCCTCTTTGACAAGGGCTTTGAGACATACTGCCCGGCTCTGGAACATGCTGGCCAGCGTATGCGGGTATGCATTCTGTATTTTCTTGGGATGGTTGGAAAGTTCCTACTTCACAGGGTGTTTGCTCAGATTGAGCAAATTTTGAAACATAATTTCCAGGAGTTGATTTGGTGCATGACGATGCTCCTGAATCAGGCTGAAATGTTCCTTTAAGGCACATTTCTTGACTTGATTGTGCTTCACTAGCAACAAAGAATCCCGGATCTGCATCTACACAGGAAGATTGTCCTTCTGCTGCATAAGTTCCAGGTTGACATGGTGATGCTTCTGATGAACCATCTGATTCTGTGAAATATCCGGGAGGAGATTCTACACAATTTAATGATCCTTCAATTTCTTGAAACTGACCTGAGGGGCAAGGAGTTGGTTCAGTGGCACCAATTGAATCTACAAATGTACCAGGTTCTGCTTGAGTACATGCATTTTGTCCTTCTTCTGATGAATAAGATCCTTCTGGACAAGATGATTGTTCAGTAGCCCCTTGCTCAGTAACGACGGACCCGGGTGTTGCTAAAATACAAGATGTTTGACCAGTATCTGGTTGATATGTTCCTACAGAACACGGAATTTGGAACTTCGCACCTTCAAGTCCTACATAATGACCAATAGATGCAGGAATACAAGATGTTTGACCAGTATTTGGTTGATATGTTCCATAAGAACAAGATATTTGAGAATTTTGGCCAGTATCTAGAACATAGTTTCCTGCAGAAGCATTATTGCATTCTATTTGCCCTAACGTATCAGAATATGTTCCAATATCGCAAATATCTTGAGATATGGAGGCCGATGATGATACATGATATCCAATATCAGCAGATAAACAATTATTCTGGCCCGTTAATGGTTGATATGTTCCAACAGGACATGGTGTTTGAGATACTGATTTCCTATTACTGGTAAAGTATCCAGCATCTGTGAAAATACAATCTTGACTACCTGAATTAGGCTGATAGGTTCCTATTGGGCATTTCTCTTGATTTTCAGATGATTCAGCATCTGTATAATATCCGGGTGAATTTTCTATACAACTTATTTGCCCTGAGTCATTCTGATAATTTCCCGCAACACAAGGCGTTTGTTCGGTAGAATTAGTATTATTTACGTAATTACCTGGAGATGCAAATAAACAATAAGATTGTCCTGCTAAAGGTTGATAAGTTCCATAATCACAAACATTAGCAACACCGTTAATAGAATACGATCCAGGAGAAACTTCTACGCATATGTTATCTATTTGTTGATAGCCTGAATTACAAGGATACGGATTTGAGTCGAAGATGGTAAGAATTCCATCACCATCTGGATCCTGTTCAGACGCATAAGTAGTTAGCCAATTTGTTGTTAGTCCTACTCTTACAGGATAATTTATCTGTCCCGTAATTCCCATCATGCCATTACCAAGAGAGCCATCATATGGCCTTCCCCAGCAATATGCGGAACCATTGGCTTTTATCGCACATGTATTTTGAAGTCCGGCTTCGATTCCTATAAATGAGTGATTTCCTGAAACATTTGTTGGTAATTGCCTAGAGATTCCATTATTAAAATCGTCTAAAGCACCTCCATCTCCCAGCCCGCCATGCCAATTAGTTCCCCAGCATTTAGCGGCTCCTGTATCCAATAATATACAATAGAATGCGTTACCGGCAGTTATAGCTACAGGGATTTCACCTTCTTCTAATGTAACTAAGCCTGGTACAGAATTAGTATCATTACTACCATCACCAAGTTGACCTTCTCCTCCCGCACCCCAGCAATATATATTATGATCCATAGATAATGCACATGCACTATCTCCTCCAGCCGCAACGGAAGCAACTGTTCGATCTCCTGGTAGTGAAACTAGTGTAGGAATTCCATTAACGGTATTAGAATTTCCTTGTCCTAATTGAAGTAGATCATTTTTACCCCAACAATAAAGAGAGTTGTCCGTCATAACAGCGCAGGTAAATTGATTTCCGGGTGAGATTGAGATTGCACTTTTATTATCTGGAAATTGAACAATTACTGGAGTAAATTTTCCTGAGTCATCTCCATCATTAGATGAATCAGAGCAAATTCCAGTGTTATCTCCAGGCAGTTCATATCCTTCACCTCCAGATACATAGCAAGCAGTTCCATCTCCCAGTTGTCCCCAGTTGTTTGACCCCCAACAAACTGTATCTGAATTATTTAAGATTGCACATCTATGATTATTGCCTGTACTAGCAGAAATAGAGACTGCAGA
>MDSY01078975.1_pt1 | contig 20038 bp, 21 predicted proteins | sample 811131 | NCBI WGS metagenome assembly MDSY01 (sample SAMN05326643, study PRJNA326480) | marine metagenome | isolation source: seawater | place: Atlantic Ocean: South West | collected 2010
AATAACTATCAATCTTATACAGATCTCCAGAAGAAACTCTAGCATACCTTAGGTCCAAGGCAAAGTTTTCATGGAAATTAATTCTTGCTCCTGCAGAATATCCAACATTCCAAGTCATCTTTAGTTCGTGAACTCCCTTTTCAACCAATTGTCCATTATCATCATTGTCACCATCATATAGTCTATATGTAAGAGCATTTCCCTTCATTCCTGCAATTCCTTCAGCATACAGTGAAATTTTATTGTACTTAAATACAGTAACTCTTGGTGTGTAGTAGATGTGAATCATTTGGTTTGAAGCCCTGAGATATCCTGTAAGACTATCAGTTATACCTGTGAGTGAATCTGTAGTTACATAATTATATTCAGAGCTTGTTGTACCTATTGGTTGCCAACCAAAACTTAAACCACGCTCAATAACGCGTCCTGGTCTTTTACGACTAAAGTATAGGTCAACGCCTTTTTCAGGGAATTCCAAGATTCCATCAACTGTTTCGTAATCGACTTCAGATAATTGGCCTAGACCCACAATGAGCCAATAATTTTTATTATTCAATTGGCTTTTAGATGATTCCTCTGAATTAGAGTTATTATCAGTTTGGGCTATAGTTGTAAAACCCAAACAAAAAACGGTAAGGAGTAAAATATAATTCTTAAACATCGTTATAAAATTTAGATGTGCTAAGGCAAGTTACGTGCCAAAGAGTAATTTCGTGCTGTGAGAAAAGTATTAATTACTGGAGCCTTTGGGCAGTTGGGTAGTTGCATTCTAAGAAAATTTGCCTCAGATGATGCATTTGAGTGGAAGGGTTTTAGTAGAGAACAGCTAGATATTTGCTATAGAGCTGGCATTGAAAAAGTGCTAGATGATGAGATGCCATATGCAGTAATAAATACTGCTGCATATACTTCAGTAGACAGTGCTGAAAGGGAAGAAGATTTAGCTAGGGCAGTAAATGTTGATGGCGCTAGAATGCTAGCAGAAGCTTGTGAATCGAGAGGAATTAAGTTAATTCACATCAGTACCGATTACGTGTTTTCAGGTGATGATGGAGGTACCGAAGACCACCCTTATCTAGCTTCAGATTTAGCCAATCCAAATAGTGCTTATGGCCGAACAAAATATCAAGGTGAACGAGCTGTGCTAGATTCAATGAGTAGCACAGCGCATTATATTATTAGGACTGGTTGGCTGTATGATTTTGAGGGTAGAAATTTTTTCAATACAATGAGAAAATTATCTTCAAAAGAAACTGAAATTAAGCTGGTTGATGATCAAAAAGGAACTCCAACTTGGACAGGATCACTTTCTGTAGCACTTCGTAAGCTGTTATTGTTGGACTTAAAATCTGGGATTTATCACTACAGCGATAAGGGAGTGGTTAGCTGGTTTGGCTTTGCCTCTGAAATATTTTCCCAATTAGGACTAAGCCCAAACTTTTTCCCTATCAGCTCTGACGATTTCCCAGCTGAGGCTGAACGTCCAGCTAATTCTCACCTTGGAGGTGCTGAATTTGCAGAATTACTTGGCCTAGAGCAAAAACACTGGAAGGAGAGTCTAGATGAGTGTGTTAGAGAGCTAAAATTATGGGAGGAGGTACTTGCGAAGGCTGTGGTTTGGACTAAAGAGCCATTTGACTCGGAAACAAGAAACCAAGTAAAAGAGTGGATAGATTCAAATGACAGATTAAATTTAATTGAAGCTTTTCACAAGGATTTGGAATTTGGAACAGGCGGAATGCGAGGGAAATGTGGCCCTGGAACAAATCGAATCAATAAAGTAACGATAGCCCAGGCGACTCAAGGATTATGTAACTATTTGAAAGCTTTGGATGAAGATTTTCCTTCACCATTAAAAGTTGCAATTGCTTACGACTCAAGACTACAAAGCCCTGAATTGTCACAAATCACGGCAAAAGTCCTTGCAGGAAATTCAATTGAGGCACTCATCTATCCCCATTTGCGTCCCACACCCCAACTGTCATTTACTGTCCCTTACTTAGAATGTGCAGCAGGAATTGTGATAACAGCAAGCCATAACCCGCCCGAATACAACGGCTTCAAAGTGTATTTCAAGGATGGTGCCCAAATCACGGAACCGCATGATACGGCAATTATTGAAGAAGTCAGAAAGGTCACATCGATAAATGAAGTTCTTCTTGCTAGTTCAGATTCTATGATAACTGAGTTGGGACCAGAGCTCGATCGTGCATATAGTGAGAAAGTGAAAGGTCTGAGGAGATCTAAGAGTCTTGCTGAAAACGGTTCAGATGTGAAATTAGTTTACACAGGTCTTCATGGAACTGGAGCTGTAAGTGTGCCTGAAGCATTAAGAGAGTTTGGATTTGAGAATATTCACGTAGTTGAGGCTCAGGCTGTACCTGATGGGAATTTCCCAACTGTGAAAAGTCCCAATCCAGAGGAAGCTGAAGCGCTAGAGATGGCAATCAATTTAGCTGAAAAAATAGGGGCGGATTTGGTTATGGGTACAGATCCAGATGCCGATAGGGTTGGAATCGCTGTTCCAGGGGAGAAAGGTAAAATGGTATTATTAAATGGAAATGAGACGGGAGCGCTTTTGTGTGATTATGTTCTAAGAAATGGCAGGAAGGACGGCAGTAAATTTGATTCAGGCGACTTTATTGCATCTACCGTTGTTACTACTCCGCTATTGATTGAGCTGGCAAGTGCTTACGGTGTGGGACATAGGGAAACTTTGACTGGCTTTAAGCACATTGGAGCAGCTATTTCTGTGGAAAATAGAAATTACATTGTTGGTGGCGAGGAGAGCTATGGATATTTGATTGGTGATACCGCTAGGGATAAAGATGGGGTATCTGCTTGTTGTGTATTATCCGAGTTAGCACATGAGTTAAAGCAACAAGGATCGTCTATGTTGGAGCGCTTGGAGGAAATACACAGGAGGTTTGGGGTATATGAAGAAGGATTGGTTTCAGTTTTGAAGGAGGGTAGAGATGGAGCAGGCCAAATTCAACAATTGATGTCAAACTACAGGAGTAATGCTCCTTCAGAAATTTGCGGCGAATCGGTTATTGAAATAAGAGATTTTAGTGATGGCTCACAACCGAATTTCCCTAAATCTAACGTTTTGCAGTTTATAACAGATCAAGGGTCTAGAATTACAGTAAGACCTTCAGGGACAGAGCCCAAAATAAAATTCTACGTTAGCGTTAAAAGGGAATTAAAAGAAGGGGATAATTATAATGAGGTCAGAAAATCACTGAAAGAAAAAGTTGCTTTTCTATTTACCGAGTTTGCTGCCTAAATCCTCAATTGTATTCTCAATTTTTTCTTCAATCTCATCAAGTTTAGACTTATCGTTTATTTCATCCCAATTTTTTAGGGCTTCTGAAGCTAGAGATTCAATGTGAGGATAAACTATACATCCTTCCCCAAAATTTTTGGGCAATACATTAAATCCTGAAAGGCCGTAGATAATAAATGAAATTATAAGAGCATTTTTCAGAATACCTAGAGCAACTCCAGCTATTTTATTAATAAATCCTAGCGCTACAAGTTTTAAGAATTTCTCAAGCGCTTTTGCCAATAAATGAACACCGATAACAACTAAAATAAAAGTTATCGCGAATGATGCTACTGCTATTTGGCCTGAAGTCCAATCTAAAATTGAAGTCAACCAAATTCCCATACAATCAGATAAGAAGTATGCACCGAATCCACCAGCAATAATCGCTAATAATGATGCGATAGAAACAATAAATCCTTTTCGATAACCATTAAAAGCTCCAATTATTAAAATGATAACTACGATTATGTCTGCAATAGGTAGAGGCAAAGATTCCATTGAGGCAAAGTACGTTTAACTTAGCAGAGTGGAAAATAAAATGAATATTTCAATTCACAAGTTTGGTGGTGCATCTGTAAAAAATGCTGAGGCAGTTAGGAATATTGCGAATATTCTTCAATCACAAACCGACCCAAATCCCTGCATTATTGTTACAAGTGCAATGGGAAAGACCACAAATAAACTAGAAAAGGTAGTTTCAGAGCCAAATGAAACTAAAGCAAGGCTCGAACTTGAAAAAATTGCTGCTTCTCACATTTCCGTGGCTAATTCGCTTGAACTCGGTCATGACTTCAGCGAAGAAATGTGGTCACTTTTCACACTACAAAATCATCTATCAGATCCTGATGCCAGATATGATGCCACCGTTGCTCTTGGCGAACTAGCAAGCACAAGAATTCTCTCAGAATTCCTAAAACTCAAAGGCTACGACGTTTGCTGGTGGGACGTTCGCCAATCCATTAAAACTGATTCTCGTCATCGTTCTGCTAGAGTAGATGAAGAGAAAATGATTGAAAACGGAAAAAGTTTAATGTCGTTGTTTACCCAAAACAAAATCGTTATTACCCAAGGCTTCATTGGTGAGGGACCAAATGGAGAAACAACAACTCTTGGTAGAGAGGGATCAGATTACAGTGCTGCACTTTTGGCCTGCGCCTCAGAAGCATCAGAGGTAAATATTTGGAAAGACGTACAGGGTATGCACAACGCAGACCCACGAATTTTCGAAGACACAATTACCATAGAAAAACTAGATTACCATGAAGCTTTAGAGCTAAGCTATTACGGAGCCAGCGTAATTCACCCAAGGACGGTCAAACCACTACAGAACAGGAAAATTCCTCTTTATGTAAAAAGTTTCATAAATCCAGAAGGCCCAAGTACTTGTATTGGAGATTTCCCTGAACTTCAGATTAAAACTCCCATGTACATCAGTAGACCAAATATCACTTTAATGTCTCTAGGCCCTGCTGATCATAGTTTTGTCGGTGAAGATCATCTAGAAACTGTGTTTGGAGCACTTGCTAAGTCTTGCATACATGTTAGAATGATGCAAAATTCCGCAGTTCAATTTTCAATTGTATTTGATACAGACGATGAAAAACAAAAAAGACTAGAAAATGCTCTAGGTACGGGTTTCTTAACTTCTTCTAAAAAAGGTCTTGATTTGTTGACCGTAAGGCACGGTTCTAAAGACCTAATAGATGGTTTAACATCAGGTAGAGAAGTAATAATGGAGCAGGTTAATCACCCTACTGTTAGAAGGCTATTGAGTCCTTCTTAATTCTTAAACCAAAAGTTAGTATTCGTCTTCGTTAAAGAAGAAGTCTTCTTTTGATGGATAGTCAGGCCAAATATCCTCAATAGTTTCATAGTTCTCATTGTCGTTCTGCAACTGTTGAAGGTTTTCAACTACCTCCAATGGCGCACCAGTACGCATGGCAAAGTCAATAAGCTCGTCTTTTGAAGCAGGCCAAGGGGCGTCTTCTAAATATGATGCTAATTCTAGAGTCCAGTACACAATCTTATGATTTAACTAATTGAACCATGTTTATGCCGGCAAAAATAATAGAATCTCAATCATTTGCAACGTTCCACTCAATTTCATCTGTTTTTGAAATGTGAGATAGAAGTCTAGCAGTAGTAAAAAGTAGGTCTGATAATCTATTTAAGTATTTGATTATCTCTGTATCTATTGATTCTACAAGTGATAGAGCCACAACTCGCCTTTCCGCTCTTCTGCAAACTGACCTTGCAACATGAGCATCTGCAACTGCAGGATGCCCCCCAGGAAGAAGGAAATTTTTCAATTTTGGTACTTTTTCATCAGCTTCATCCATCCATTTTTCGAACTTTTCGACTGAATTTGGGCTCAATGATGGCAGTTTTTCTCTCATTTTCTCATCAATTGTCGCCAAATGAGACCCAATCGTAAAAAGATCAGCTTGAATGATTCTAAAAAAGTCCAAATGATCTGACATTTCTTTATTTTCTAATAATCGCCCTATCAAAGAATTCAGTTCATCTATAGTCCCATAAGATTCTATACGAAGGTCATCTTTTGGCACTCGACTTCCACCGAATAATCCAGTTGTTCCATCATCACCCGTTCTAGTGTAGATACGCATATGACGAAACTACGACCCAGAGGTTTATCTTGCGGGCTATTAAGAGATAAAATGACAAAGGAGCAGATCAAAAAGCAGAGATACGACAGTGCGTATATTAAGATGGCATCTGAGTGGAGTGGGCTATCTCATTGCGAAAGAAAGCAAGTAGGTGCAATTATTGTTAAGGACGGGATGATTATTGCAGATGGATACAATGGAACACCTTCTGGTTTTGACAATAGTTGCGAGAATGCTGAAGGCCAAACCCATTGGTACGTACTTCACGCTGAGGCGAATGCAATTTTAAAGCTAGCTCGAAGCAACAACAGTGCTGAAGGCTCTACTCTCTATATAACTCTTTCTCCCTGCCGAGATTGTTCGAAACTAATCCATCAGGCTGGAATAGTAAGAGTAGTTTACAGGGATCAGTACAAGGACACTAGCGGTTTGGATTTTCTCACATCAGCAAATGTGGAAGTAGAACAGATTACACTTTAATATGAAAAACAATCCCTATTTACTTGGATTCATGCTTGTTTTGGGTATTTTTCTTGGAAAGGGAATTTTCCAATCTGATGTAAATATTCCTCACTTTAGTACTCGTCTTAATTCTGTTTTAGACCAAATAGAGCACCTTTATGTTGATACTATTGATAGGGCATCGCTCGAAGAAATTGCGGTTGAGGCAATTGTTGAAGAACTCGATCCTCATTCGATTTATCTAACTCCAGACGAGCTAAAAGCTATGTCTGAACCTATGGAAGGAGGTTTCGAGGGGATTGGAGTTGAGTTTATTATCAAAGAAGATACTTTGATGGTTGTGACTGCTCTTCCAGGAGGACCATCTGAAAGTGCTGGAATTAGAGCCGGTGATAGAATTTTGACTGTTGATGGAGATGAAATTTCTGGAACGGATTTAACAAATAGCAGGGTTATGAAATTGCTGAAAGGTAAAGGTGGGACAAAGGTAGATTTGGGATTAATGAGGGGAGGATCAGGAATAAGGTATGATGTTGTAATAACCAGAGCTAGGATTCCCATAAATAGCGTTGTTGCTTCATTTATGATTGATGAAAAAGTTGGTTATGTAAAAGTTATTCGATTTGCAGCAACTACTGCGTTTGAGTTTGCTCAAGCGATGGACGATTTAGTAGCAGATGGAGCAACTCAAGTAATTGTTGATTTAAGAGGAAATGGAGGGGGATACTTAAAAGCAGCTACAGATATGCTTGAATTATTCCTTCAAAAGGGATTAGACATCGTTTATACGGAAGGGAAATCTTCACCAAAATTTACATATACAAGCCAAATGGAAGGTGTTTTTTCTAATATGCCAATTGCGATTTTGATTGATGATGGTTCAGCGTCTGCAAGTGAGATTTTTGCTGGAGCTCTACAGGATAACGATAGAGGTTTAGTTATTGGCAGGAGATCTTTTGGAAAGGGTTTAGTTCAAGAGGAATTCGAAGTTGCAATTGATGGAGCATTACGATTAACTGTAGCTAGATTTTATACACCAAGTGGTAGGCCCATCCAAAAACCATATGGCAAAGACATTGATTATTCTTCCGACCATGATAATAGAGTTGAATCTGGAGAATTATTCCATCTTGATAGCATACAACATTCAGATTCTACTGAATACAAAACTTTATTAGGAAGAACTGTCTATGCCGGAGGGGGTATAACACCAGATGTTTTTATACCTCTAGACACTACTGGAACAAGTAGAGTTTTAGCAGAGTTGATATGGTCAGGAACTCTAAGAGACGCAGCATTTACCTGGGTTGATACACATCGCTCAAAACTTTTGGGCGTCAATGGATTTGAAGAGTTGGAAAAAAGTAAAGTTTGGGTTGATTCTGTAGATGGGGGGCTAGCAATGATGATGAATGAGTATAAAGAACTTACTGGAGTTTGGCCTAATTGTGATGAAGAAGAATCAGAAATAATTGATAAGCGTTTCCTTTCACAAGTTGCAAGAATTCTTTATGGAGATGAGGATTTTTATAGGTCAAATTCTCAAGGAGATGAATACATTGAAACTGCTATTTATGAATTGTTAGAAGGTCAGTGGTTCAGTCAACGTGAAGGAAGTTTATATTTGTTGCCTAGTAAATTTGAATAAAAACCTCTTGATTATGGCTTTTGAATTACCACAACTACCATATGCGTACGATGCTTTAGAGCCTCATATTGATGCACGCACAATGGAAATCCACCATGGAAAACACCATGCTGGATACACAGCAAAACTAAACGCTGCTATTGAAGGAACAGATCTTGCAGATTCTTGCATTGAAAATCTTCTAGCAAGCCACACAAACAATAATGCTATCCGTAACAATGGTGGTGGATACTACAACCACAATTTGTTTTGGACTTCTATGTCTCCAAATGGAGGAGGTCAGCCTTCAGGCGATCTCGGAGCTGCTATTGATAGAGACTTCGGAAGCTACGATGCTTTTAAGGATGAATTTTCTAAAGCAGCAGCAACTAGATTTGGTTCGGGATGGGCATGGCTTTGCGTGTGTGAAGGAGGAAAGCTCTGTGTTTGTTCTACGGCAAATCAAGACAATCCATTAATGCCATCTCAGGGATGCGGTTGCACACCAATTATGGGTCTTGATGTTTGGGAACACGCATATTACTTAAACTACCAAAACCGTCGCCCAGACTACATTTCAGCGTTTTTTAACGTTGTAGATTGGAATGCAATTTCAGGGCGTTACTCTGAAGCAGTTAAATAAGAAAGAATGAGCCGTTTTGTCCTAATTGTTGCTGGAGGTACTGGCACGAGGATGAAGAGCAAAACAGCTAAACAATTTTTATCGGTAAAGGGTCTTCCTCTTATGTGGTGGACCCTTCGTCGTTTTAAAGAGGCAGCTCCTGACGCACATCTTTGTGTTGTTTTAAACCCAAACCTTTTTGAAGAGTACAAAGATCTTGAAGAAAAATATGGTGATTCAGGAGCAGATGCAATTATTCCTGGAGGAGTTGAAAGATTCCATTCTGTTTTACATGGTTTAACGGCGCTTCCTGATGAAGGAATTGTAGCAATTCACGATGCGGTAAGACCATTTCCTACAGTAGAAATGATAAAGCAATGTTTTGAAGACGCTGCAGTACATGGTTCAGCAATTCCAGTAACTCCATTAAAAAACAGTATTAGAAAAATTGAAAATAACGGTTCTTCAAAGGCAATGAAAAGGTCTGACTTTCTTGTAGTTCAGACACCTCAATGTTTCGATTTGGCCTTGATTAAGCCAGCATTTTCAGTTGAATACAATCCTTCATTTACTGATGACGCAAGTGTGTTAGAAGCTTTTGGTCATAGTGTGCATTTAAGTGAAGGAGATCCGATGAATATGAAGATTACAACTAATGATGATCTAATTATTGCAAGAGCCCTCAGTGATTAATGTTGTAATTAACGAGCTAAATATTCAACCTCGTTTTGTTTCCAAACAGATTGTTTCCTCATTAAGAGAGCTAATCCTATTATTAATGCTCCACAAATTAAGGTCATTAGTATTTCTGTTAATCCCAGTGGTTTTGAACTAGCATCAAGACCAGTTTGAATCCATTCATCCCCAAATAAATATGCAGCTATTACTGCTGATGCGTTATTGATAAAGTGGCACATAATAGCAATCCAAAGACTTCCACTCAATACTACTAAATAACCAAACCCAGCTCCTAGCAATAATCTTGGGATAAAGCCCAGGAATTGCATATGTATCGCACTAAAAATAAATGCACTTACCCAAATTCCTATATGAATACTCCCACTCCATTTTGCAAATAGAGGCTGTAATGCCCCTCGGAAAAAATACTCTTCAGCGATTGCAGGAATAATTGCAATAGCAACAAGACTTGCAGAGAATTGACCAAATGTGTCAATATCAAGCATCGCTTTAATTATTTCTTTTGATTGATTCTCGAGTGCTAAAGCAGATTCATAAAAAATGGTTTTCTGCAATAACCACTCGTTTAACCTAGATGTTAAATCTATAAATGGAGTAAATGCAAGAACCATAATCGATGCACAAATGATAAGCATCCACATAACCTTCGAACCACCTCTAGAATTAAGCCCAATTCCTATACCACCACCCATTAAGAAAGAGTAAAAAAATCCTGCACATAAAAATGCAAGAACCTGATTTACGCTATTCATTACAAGGTTTCCACATACACCAGCATCAGAACTTACAGTTGAAAGTAATTTTTGATACTCAAGAAGATTTGTTGGCGTATCACAGATTAATGCATTTATGAAATACGAAGCAAACAGACTGATAAACATTCCCACTATAGCGACACAAAAAATGAATATAAATTGTAGAAAGGGATGCAGATTACGGAAGGCTTCTTGTAAGAACTTCATTTAGTAGCTTAATTTTGCAGCAAGTTCGGAATAAATTGGCCAGAATAGGTGATATAGAATTGGGGGAATTCCCATTGTTGCTTGCTCCAATGGAGGATGTAAGTGACCCGCCATTTAGAGCTGTATGTAAAAAGTACGGTGCAGATGTGATGTACACAGAATTTATTAGTTCTGAAGGGCTAATTCGTGATGCTGTAAAAAGCAAAATGAAGCTTGATATTTTTGAATACGAACGCCCAATAGGCATTCAAATTTTTGGCAGTAACATTGGCCCAATGAGAGAGGCAGCAGCTTTAGCTGAAGCTGTTGGACCTGACATCATAGATATCAACTATGGATGTCCTGTTAAAAAGGTCGCATTAAAAGGTGCAGGAGCTGGGATACTTCAGGACATACCTAAAATGGTTGAAATGACAAAGGAAATTGTTGATACCTGTTCTCTTCCTGTCACAGTCAAAACTCGTTTAGGGTGGGATGAAAATTCTAAATACATAGTTGAAGTAGCTGAAAGACTTCAAGATGTAGGGATTAAAGCGATAAGTATTCACGGAAGGACAAGGGCGCAGATGTACAAGGGATCAGCAGATTGGACATTAATTTCTGAAGTGAAGAACAATCCAAGAATGAAAATACCTGTATTTGGAAATGGAGATATTGATTCTCCAGAGAAGGCAGTAGAGTATAAAAACAAGTACGGTGTTGATGGAGTTATGATTGGACGTGCATCAATTGGAAGTCCTTGGGTGTTTAATGAGATTAAACACTTCATGGCAACTGGTGAGCATTTACCTCCACCAAATATGTCTGAAAGAATCGATGCTGTGAATATGCACTTCGAGAGATCACTTGATTGGAAAGGAGAAAGGCTTGGGATTGTTGAAATGCGTCGACACTATGCAAATTATTTTAAAGGAATTCCTGACTTTAAAAAACACAGATTAGATCTAGTAACTTTTGAGACTCCTGATGAAATAAGAGATAAATTAAAGTTTATCGCAGATCAGTTTTCAGACCACAATTTTTCTAACTAGGTATCGAACCATAAGGAAAGACCCTAACCCACCAATTCCTATTACAACAGCTAGTACTCCAGCAATATCTGATAGTTTTAGTAGAACAGGGTAGGAAGGAACGACGGAGCCCTCAAGTGTAATTAATCCATACTTACTCTGAATAAATACGAGGATTATACCAAACAAACATCCAATTACTCCTCCTATAATATTTATTAAGAGCCCTTGGAGAGAAAATGTCAATTCAATGTCTTTGTTTTTCAATCCCATTGCATTGAAGATTAAAAGATCTTCCTTTTTATCAATAAGTAACATTGTTAAAGATGCTAGAATGTTAAATGCGGCAACAATCAGGATAAAACTTAGAATTACAAATGTTGCCCACTTTTCAGCCCTGTTTGTTTGAGTTATAAACTTGTGTTTTTCAGCTTGAGTCCTAAAATAAAATCCATCTCCAAGTTTATCCTTTAAAGGATTTAGATCATCTATAGTCGCCCCATTTTTCAATTTTATTTCAAAACGACTAACTGTTTCATTTTGACTAAAAAGCTCAGAGGCAAAATCAAGTGGAGTAATTACATATCTAGTATCTAAGTCAGCGTTAATTGAAAAAGTTCCACTAGTAGATTGAGGCAATTTTTTAAATGCGGCCTCTCTATGTCTACTGATTTTTTTACCTCTAATTGGAGCTCCAAACACAAGAATTTCCTGCATTGTAGAGTCAAATGGCAACATTAGCATAGACTTTATTCCATATCCTAAAACACAAGAAGAGTTACTCCAACGTCCTTCAATAATTGAATTTTCGATAGGACAAACCTTTGTGTAATTACTATCAACTCCGAGTACAGTACATATTTCTGAATAACCTCTAGCGCTAATTATTGCTTCACTTTCAATTACAGCAGAAAAATGAGCAATATTATGATCTTCTTCAAGATGTTTTGAAAAATCTGCAGGAACTACTTCTCCTGTTTTTGGAACTAAAGCCAAATCAGAATCCAATGTTCCGAAAAGTTCAGACACAAGCTGTTCAAGGCCATTAAATGCTGAAAGAACAATTATCATAGCCATTGAAACTAGTGCTATTACTAACATCGATATAACACTAATAATGTGGACTAGCTTTTTAGATCTAGCCTTAAAAACATATCGCAGAGCGAGTTTTATAGGGAGTCTCACCTTTTAACTGTTCAGAGCTTTTTCTACCTCGTCGTAATAGTCCAAACTATCGTCAATGTAGAATTGCAATTCGGGTATACGTCTTACTTGTTTGCCAATTACACCAGCTAAGGTCTTTCTTATCCATGTTGCCTCTTTTTTTACTTTTCTCAAAGCAACTTCCAAATCTTTCACAGCCATAAAGCTTACAAAAACTTTTGCAACTCCTAAATCAGGCGACATTCTGACGAGTGTAACGGTTATAAAATACCCATCAAATCTCATTGAAGATTGTTGCTGAAAAATTATACTCAGCTCTTGCTTTATAAGGTTCGCTACCTTCTCTTGACGAATACTTGGCATGGAACTAATATAAGTATTGATTGTAAGGATAGCGTTTTTCATGTAATTCTTTAACCCTTTGGTATAGAATATCTCTCAATTTTAACACATCTCCTTTTTTAAGAGCACTCATAAAATAGACGTATCTACCATCTTTGGAAAATCGCTCCTCCAAACCCTTCAAAACATCTTCATCTTCGATTTTATCAATCTTATTAAATAGCAAAAGTGTTGGTTTGTCATCTGATCCTATTTCATTCAATGTTCTTTCTACAACACTAAGTTGATCCTCAAATTGTGGGTGACTTACATCGATTACGTGAATAAGAAAATCACTTTCTCTTGTCTCGTCAAGAGTTGACTTGAAACTCTCAATTAGTTGTGTTGGAAGTTTGCGAATAAACCCAACCGTGTCACTTAATAGAAATGGGAGATTTCCTACAACAACCTTTCTAACAGTTGTATCCAATGTGGCAAAAAGTTTATTTTCAGCAAACACATCTTTCTTAGAAAGAGCAGTCATGAGCGTACTCTTTCCAGCATTTGTATAGCCAACTAAAGCAACTCTTATCAATGCTCCTCTATTACTTCTTTGAGTAGCCATTTGCTTGTCAATAGCTGCTAATTCTTTTTTCAAAAGCGCAATCCTATCTCTAATTATCCTTCTATCTGTTTCGATTTCTTTCTCACCAGGACCTTTCATCCCAATACCACCCTTTTGCTTTTGAAGGTGAGTCCACATATTTGTCAGTCTTGGGAGCAGATATTGATACTGAGCAAGCTCAACTTGTGTTTTGGCGTGAGCAGTTCTAGCTCTTTGAGCAAAAATGTCAAGAATTAGATTGGGCCTATCAAGAATTTTCACATTTTCAATTTCCTTTTCAATATTTCTTATTTGAGAACCACTTAGTTCATCGTCAAAAATTATCATATCAACCTCCTCAGAAACCACATATTCTTTAATCTCTTGGAGCTTGCCTGATCCAACGAAGGTCTTTACATCTGGTTTTGAAAGTGCTTGTATAAAAACCTTTTTTGTTATCGCATTTGCCGTAGTTGCTAAAAAGGCAAGTTCATCAAGATACTCCTCAAGTTGCTCTCGCTTTTGATGTTGAGTTGCTACACCGACAAGAATACAAGTTTCCTTTTCAACAGCAGTTTCTATGAGTTTATTCTTTTTCTTTCTCATAACTCTTATTGAAATTTTTCAATATACAAGGCCAAACCTTCAATGGTTGTTGCATCTAATACATCTTTTTGAGGAGGCATTGTTGTTTTGCCATATTTAATAATAGCAATTCTTTCTTCAAGAGTCATTTCAGACTCAGTAAGATTTGGTGCAAGCTTAATTATAGAAACGCCATCTTTACCATGACAAATTGCGCACTTATATCCATAAATACGAGACATTTCAGCCATAAACATAGCATCTGAACCTCCTTCACCAACATCCTTAGATTTTGAATCATTTCCACATGAGGCAATTAGAAAAATTGCTGCAAAAGCAGAGAAAGTGAATGCCCTAACCATAAAGGAAAATTAGAACCAGTTATAAACTTCTCCAAACCCTCTCATAAAGGGCCAAGGAATCATTAATAGGATTATTAATAAGCTAATCCCAAAAAACGTAAGTTGCTTTTTGTATTTAACCGATACATCTTCTGATCTCTTGCTTAAGCTATGCCCCAGAGTCCCCAAAATAATTGCAATAACCATCATTGGAAGGTGTTCTCTGTTTATGAAGTTAGAAATTGATTCCTCAGGATTTGCTTTCCATTGTCCACTCATATAAAGTCCAAACCCAACAAGCAACTGAATATGCATAGCTACCATAGTAAACAATCCCAATTTTGCTTGAACTCCAAAATCTGAATTTTTCCTATTTAAAAAGGCTCTAACAACAGTCGCTATTAATAATACTAAAATTATCCAGCGAAATCCTGAGTGTGCGTGTGAAAGTCCTGTAATCATTATACTACTCCTTGATCGATCATAGCGTCCGCAACTTTTACGAACCCAGCAATATTTGCGCCTTTTACGTAATCCACATTACCATTGTCGTCAGTTCCATATTTGACACATTGTTCGTGAATGTTCTTCATAATGTTATGGAGCTTCTCATCTACTTCCTCTCTAGTCCAAGATAGTCTCATACTATTTTGTGTCATCTCTAGACCAGAGGTTGCAACTCCTCCAGCGTTAGAAGCTTTACCTGGAGAAAATAGAACTCCTTCTTTGTGAAATACTTCAATTGCTTCAGGTGTACAAGGCATATTTGCTCCTTCAGCGATACAAGAACAACCGTTTCCAATTAAAGCATTTGCTTCATCCTCGTTTAGCTCGTTTTGAGTTGCACAAGGAAGAGCAACATCACATTTAATTCCCCAAGGTCTATCACCCTCATTAAATGTAGAGCCTGAGTATTGTTTCGCGTACTCACTGATTCTTCCCCTGCGATTGTTTTTTAGATCCATAATCCAAGCAAGTTTATCACTATCAATTCCATCAGGATCATGAATAAACCCTTTCGAATCAGACATTGTTACAACCTTAGCACCAAGTTCAATACATTTCTCAGCAGCATACTGAGCAACATTTCCTGAACCAGAAATAACAACTTCCTTTCCACTGAATGTTTCCCCCTTAGTTGCAAGCATTTCCTGAGCAAAATATACAGTTCCGTATCCAGTTGCTTCAGGGCGTATTAAAGAACCACCCCAACTTGCTCCTTTTCCTGTAAGTACACCTGTGAATTCATTGCGAAGTCTTTTATACTGACCAAACATAAATCCAATTTCACGACCTCCAACTCCAATATCACCAGCTGGCACATCGGTATTTGCACCTATGTGTCTGCTTAATTCAGTCATAAAACTTTGGCAAAAACGCATCACCTCGTTATCGCTCTTACCCTTTGGGTCAAAATCTGACCCTCCTTTACCTCCACCAAGTGGTAGAGTTGTAAGAGAGTTTTTGAAAACTTGTTCAAATCCCAAAAATTTCAAGATGCTCAAGTTTACACTTGGGTGAAATCTCAACCCTCCTTTGTAAGGGCCAATAGCAGAGTTAAACTCCACTCTGAATCCTCTATTTACCTGAACTTTTCCGTTATCATCTGTCCATGGAACTCTAAACATAATCGTTCTTTCAGGCTCGATCATCCTTTCAAGAACACTCACATCAGAGTACTTGGGATTGTTTTCGATAAAGGGGATAACTGTTTCAGCCACCTCTTGGACGGCTTGAAGGAATTCTGGTTCGTTTGCATTGCGCTTGGCTGCAAGAGCCATAAAAGCATCAATTCTTTCCTGCATAGTATGTAGTTAAACGTTTGTTTTACGTTTGGGTATAGGCAAATATAAATTAAAGAGACGTGGTTCTTCCACCATCAACAGGCAAATTAATACCACTTATATAGTCAGCAGCAGGAGTACATAAGAATGCTATTGCAGAACCAATTTCCTTAGCCTCCCCAAATCTTCTAGCAGGAACAGCTCCAATCATAGCGTTTTTAACCTCTTCAATACTCTTACCTGACTTTGTAGCTTTAGCTTCAATGATGCCTTGAAGCCTAGATGTACTAGTAGCTCCAGGTAAAACATTATTAACTCTAATGCCGTATTTCCCTTCCTCATTAGCTAGTGTTTTAGCCCAATTTGCAACGGCTCCTCTTATAGTATTCGAAACTCCTAAATTGTTTAATGGAGCTTTTACCGAAGTACTAATTACATTTATTATTCTTCCAAAACATCTTTCTCTCATTCCAGGAAGCAGAACTTGAGCTAGCTTATGATTGCATATTAAATGCTGTTCAAATGTTGCAATAAATGCAGAAGCATCTGCTTCTGATATTGGCCCTCCTGCAGGCCCTCCAGAATTATTTATTAATATATCGAAATCGTGATTCTTTATTAGAGATTGAGCAACTTTCTCTACATTTTCTGAATTGCTAAAGTCTGCAACAGCATAATCATGAGATCCGGAACTCACTTCAGGTAAAGTTGCTAGTGCAGACTTTAAAGATTCTTCATTCCGAGCAAATAGAGTAACTCTAGCACCAAGTCCAGCTAATTCGTGAGCTGCAGCTAGCCCAATACCCTGTGATGCGCCACAAACCAGTGCGTGACGTCCTATTAAGGATAGATTCATGCTGTAAAGTTACGGATTACATACCTTTGAAGCATGAAGAGGATAGAACACTTGGGAATAGCAGTAAAAGATTTAGAAACTGCAGAAAAAATTTTCACAGATGTACTAGGTGTTGAGCCTTTTAAAAGAGAAGAAGTTGCTGACGAAAATGTAATTACTTCTTTTTTTCAAACTGGAGAATCTAAAGTAGAACTTCTTCAATCTACTTCTGATGATGGACCTATTGCTAGACATATAGAAAAAAGGGGAGAAGGTCTTCATCACATTGCTTTTCATGTAGATGATATAAATGCAGAAATTTCTAGACTAGAACAACTTGGTTATAGATGTATTAGTGGGCCCAAAGATGGTGCAGACGGAAAAATAATCGCTTTTCTTCATCCAACAGATACTTCAAAAGTTCTTATAGAATTGTGTTCTGATAAGGGCATTTAGTAAATATCCTTCTTCTTCTTTTTCTTCTTTTTTGTATTGTTTTTAGCTTTTCTATGACCTCTCATATCATTTCCAAAAAGCTCACGGGCTTTTTCCGTATGGTTAGGATTTGCACAGTTTTTTGATCCCCTTTGCTTAAAGTGAATGTCGTAATTCAAAACAACTTTGTATGGCCTGTAATCGTTCATCATCCATGGAATTGTGGCAGGGCCACTTGCTTCATTAAATGAATCTTGATTAATGAACTGAAGTAGATCTGTTGTGAAGTTCAGTCTTAGAAATCTTCCCTTCCACATCATTACTCCAACCCCAATAGTTGCTTCTAAACTTACAGTTTGAATTTGAGGTGAGTCTATTAAAGGAAATCCAATCTCGAAATTTTGAATTGATTCACTAAAGAAATCCCTCTTGTATGAAACTCCAAGACCAGTTTCAATAAATAAGTCAGGAGAAAGTGTGAAAGTGTGGTATGCTGTCAGTGATGCTCCTATATTTATTGCCTTATTTGATGTTGCGACAGTTGTGTCTGGAATTAGAACTAATGAATCCTGATCGAAAAAAGTTCCGTAAAAATCTTCAGTAATCTGTCTATTACTTCCATAAATGTTAAGTCCAATTCGGTCAATTAAGATTGGATCTTCAAAACAGTAAATACCTCCGATTCCAGCATGCCAACCAATTTTATTTGTAGGGGTCCAAGTGCCATCAATTGTTGTTGGATTACCATCAAGCGGCCCAATAATAACATCCCAAGGCTGATTCCCAAACATCAATCCATTTCCACCACCTGACAATGTAATTGCCCATGGCTTATAAGTCTTTAGTGTTGATTTGAATGAAGGGTGTTGAGCGTAGAATGACTGCGACAATAAAAGTGTCGCAAATAGTAGGGTGTTTATTTTGATCAGTCTAAACATCAACATCTAGGAGAGATTTGGGTCGGGCGAGTGTATTTGGATCCGACTGATATTTCTCCAACGTATTTATTGCAAGTTCTATGATTTTTTCACTCTCCCAAATAGATTCTATATCAGATTGCGACATTACAAAGTTCATAACTGCTTGTTGTAAATTACCTCTTTTAAGTGCTTCATCATAAGAAGTATGACTAAAAGTTACTAGCGAATAAAGTGGTTTCCATTTGTCTGGATAAGCTTCGGTAATTCTTGCTTCTATCTTCTTTTGAAGTTGATATTTTCGATCCCCTGTTTTATCCCTCATCACAATGTAGTTGTGTAAGGCCAAATCTAAAATTGCATCTGCTGCTGGTTTTCTGATAATAGAGTATTCATCAAGTATTGAAGACCAATTCGAATTCGAAGCATTTTTAGGTAGTCCATCAATTAGTTCTGAAAGGATTGAACAGTCCTCAAAACCACAGTTCATCCCTTGTCCGTAGAATGGAACTATTGCATGAGCTGAGTCACCAAGTAATGCCACTCTGCCTCCATCATTCCAAGGGAAACACTTAACTGTACACATAGAGCTAACAGGATTTTGATTCCAATCTTCGATAAGGTTTGGTAACATATTTAAAGAATCAGGAAAGTGCTTTTTATAGAAATTTAGTACGTCTTCATCAGATTGTATCCTTTCAAAAGAATCCTCTCCTTCGAATGGAGCAAAAAGCGTGCATGTGAAACTTCCTCCTGGATTTGGTAATGCCATGAACATAAATTGGCCTCTTGGCCAAATATGAAGCCCATTCTCAGCAATTCTGTAATCACCATCATCGCTAGGAAGCATTAGAATTTCCTTGTATCCATGTGGAATGTACTGCTGAGTATAATTAAATCTATCTATTTTAATCATGGTGCTTCTTACAGCACTATAAACTCCATCAGTTCCAAATAGTCTATCGTGTACTATTGAGCTACCATCCTTGAACTCAACACTAACTAATCCATCATCATTTAATTTATATCCAGAACATGGATAATCGAATTTTACATCGACAAGAGGATGTTTTTCAGCTTCTTCTACTAAAAGCATATTTAGACCGCCTCTAGAAACGGAATAAATAAATTGATCATCGTTCCCGTATTGTTGAAAGAACTGATTGCCTTCAAGGTCGTGCATCATTCTGCCTTTAACAGGAAGTGCTATTTTTCTCACTACTTCATCCACGCCGGCTTTTTCCATAGCTCTCCAACCTCTATCGCTTAAGGCTAAATTTATAGACCTGCCAGCATCTACTCCAGCTTTTCTTGGATCTGGTCTTCTATCGTAGAGAGTCACTTTGTAGCCCCTTTGAGCAAGCAACAATGCCCAAAGCCCACCTATTAGGCCAGCTCCAACAACGGCATGGTGTTCATTTTTGTTAACCATTAAACTTGATCAAAGGCACTACTTAAATCGTTAATTAAATCCTCAGCGTCTTCAATTCCGAGACTCAATCTTATAAGACCATCAGTAACACCAACTTTTTCTCTTACCTCTTTAGGAATTGAAGCGTGAGTCATTGTTGCAGGATGACCTATTAGAGATTCAACTCCTCCAAGTGATTCAGCAAGAGTGAAAATTTTAACAGTTTCAACCAACCTGTGAGCAGATTCAATATCGTCAACCTTTATTATAAAAGATATCATTCCTCCAAAATCTTTCATTTGCT
>MDSY01071182.1_pt1 | contig 20033 bp, 12 predicted proteins | sample 811131 | NCBI WGS metagenome assembly MDSY01 (sample SAMN05326643, study PRJNA326480) | marine metagenome | isolation source: seawater | place: Atlantic Ocean: South West | collected 2010
ACGGCCAAAACGCTGTCCCGCTTCTCCCGCTCTGAATCCGCCAACGCGCGTTTCAAAGACGCACACTGGTTGCCGTGTTCCGCGCCGAGGAGGCTGAGTTCTCGTCGTCGAGCGTTCTCTGCACGTCGAGTAGCGGCTCTAAGCTCTTCAGCCTCCACCGCCCCCACTCCCCCAGAAAAGTCTTCTCGAACGGCGACGTACAGCGCCCGCCACTTTTCCTTCTCCTCCAGGTTCTGTCGCGCCTTGTCCTGCGCTTCGGTCACTCGTTTGGTCAAGTCCCTGGCTTGCGCTGCCAAGGTGTGCGTTTCCGTTTCTGCTGTGATGTGCGCCCTGCGAAGACGTCGCGCGAAGTCGTCGCGAGACTCGGTGACAACGCGAAGCTTGTCGATCAGCTCAGGATTGGGATCTACAAACATTTCGGGAAGCTGGTTTTCAATCTCAACAACCTCTTTTACTTTCTTCTCCTTCTTTTCATTTTCTTTTCCTTTTTTTGATTCCTTGTTCTTCTCTTGAACTACAGTGACCACCGTAGCCGGCGTCGTTTCGCGTTTGATCTTCTCGCTCGCTGCCAGCGCCAAAGCGTCGTCGCGCTGCTTTTTTAATGCGTTGATTTGTTTCGAAAATTGTAATTCTTTCGTTTCGATTGATTCAGCATCTTGCCGTAGTCGTCTCGCCGTCGTGGCGAAGGCTTCCACCGTGACTGCAAGAGGCTTCAACGCGGTACGCACCCTACCAATCACCATGGCGTTCATCTTGTTGATGTTTTGTCGTTGGTCGGTGTCCATGTGATGAGAAGAGGATGACGCGACGTCCCCTGAACGCGACGTTGACTTTCGGTTTCGTTTTTGAGAATTTTCCAACTGTAAAAATTCCTTGGCGTCTTCGTCGTGTCTCCTTTGCAACACCATGGAGGCTAGTTTAAGTTCCTCCAGCGCCTCCATGCGCGCCGCAGTCGCCGCTGCGCTTTTCCCATCCGGCCGGTCCCGGGACCCGGCCACAACAGCCGCAGCTTTCTTGAGGTGAAAGTCCGCGGTTTGGTATGCGCGCAGACGAGTTCCGTTTTTTTCAGCCTTCAGGGAGTCATCTTCATCGGATGACGATGCTGAGTCGGACAACACTCTGATGTCAGCTTCAAGAGCCTTTTTCGCAGCTTCTGCTGGTGATGTTTTGACCATAGAACCTGCGTCTTCCAGGAAACTGGTCTGTGCAATCACCGTGCGCAGCACGGCCGTGTGCTTCTCAAGACGGGACGCGACCGCGCGCATTTGTTCGGGAGTTTCGGTGCCATCCGAGACTGACTTCGATGACGATGGGGCGTCGCGTGTGCGAAGCGACCCGCGTCGCCTGGTCGAAACGGGCGGGTCCAGGACCATCCCGCCCGGTACTCGCATGGATGGATCCCGGAACGCGGGGTCGGAGCGCGCGGGGAAGTTTGGGGTCGGAGGGCGAAGAAGCACGGCACCTCGTACCAAGTAGTTCCCCTCAATCCCGACGCCGGTGTTTTAATGGATTCATCGGGAAAAACGAAATTTGCTTTCGGGGCGACCCGTCCTTTCGTCTCCTGGAGGAAACACAAGACACGACGCACGCGCCAGAGCAACACGATGGGTGCGAAACCATCGACATGCCGCCTGGCTGACACACCGCAAGCCAATTCATCAGGAGGTACCTCGATGGGGGCTCTTTCTGGAAGGAAGAGGCAGAGACTCAGCGGACCTAGTGATGACGAAATCGTCGTCTCGTAACAACGACGAAAGAGAAGGAGATTGTTGGGAAGGCCTTGCACGCGGAGTTGACGAAGACAAATGAAGAGAAAGAGAAGCTTGCAAAGGATAATGCGGCTTTGAAGGCGGAGTTGACGGCGATAAATCTAAGTTTTATCTTAGTTCCGGATGTGATAGATCTGTCAAACGAAGACCCAAAGCCCGCGGCAAAGAAACCCGTCACTGCTCCAACCGCAGGTAATACCCCCGCCGTCAGGAACAAGCACTCGCACTTGAATACAGCGTGGACCATAGAGTGGTTCGGCGGGCAACGAGTGTTAGTCACGACTCCTGATTTGCCAAAGCTTTGGCCCGAGTTAACCGTGACGGAACAAACGTTGATACCGCGTAGTGTTTATTTAGAAAACGCGTCGTTGCATCAAACGCACGTCTGCGTCATGCTGCCGGGTTTAACCGACCAACGGCGGTACAGCGAGCGAAACTACCCCGTGTACGTGCCGCTGCACACAATTGAGCCGTTCACACACCACGTGTGTGCCCGTCTCAATTGCCACGGAATGGTTTCGCATCATTGGGTCCACGGCTTCACGGAACGACTTTTGCTGTTCGCAAAGGAAAAACGCGACCTTGGAATATGGGCCTACGGGATCGACGCGGCGCGAAGGTTCTTCGAGCCGCTTCGGCAGTCAAGGTTCTGGAAGCCGGAGCAAGATGTGCAAGCAAATTTTTTGGCAGTTGAAAAAAACATAAATCAACAGGTGTGGAACACGCTGGGTACGGTCGCCGGCCCGGACTTCACGCGAGAAGTATGAAAATTAAAATTGCCCAGAGGAGGGTTGCCTGCTGGAGGCGTCAAGGATTTTCTGGCCCGCTGAAACGTGTTGGACAATTTTTTGGACCACAAAGACGATCCGCAAGACCAAACGCTTTTCTTGGTTGCCGCGGTGTGTTTGATGGCCGAGCGGACGTGAGTCGACACGCCGAGTGTTATACTTGTATTCTACTTGTATTCCACCGTATTCTACCGCTCACGTCTCTTCTATCCTTTCGTGCCCCCCCCCCTCCTCCGCTTCCCACTGCGCGAGCGCGGCGACAACCATCAAATCGCCTTGCACGTTTACCACGGTTCTCAACCGGTCTAAAAACCAATCAAGCGCCAGTAATGCGCCGATGTCGTCACTAAACTCACTAAGCCCGGCGGCTTGCAAAACCAACAGCATCGTGACGAGCCCCGCTGATGGAATCGCCGCGGCGCCGACCGCGGCGATCGTACTGGTGACCGTTACGACGACCGTTTTCCCAAAGTTTAAATCCACGCCGTGATACTGCGCGATGAACAACACGGTCAGTGCTTCGTACAACGCGGTGCCGTTCATGTTCACTGTAGCGCCTAACGGTAACGAGAATTTTGCCAAACGTTCAGGGATCCCGAGACTAACAGCGCACTGGATTGTTTTGGGCAACGCCACGGATGAGCTGTCCACCGCGAACGCGGTGGCGAACGCGGGGGTACCTCCTTTGACAACCTCGAAGGCGGAGAGGTTATTATTACGGGTTTGAGGAAGAGAAGTACTGCCACCAGAAGCAGAAGTACCTACACCTATACCTCCACAGAAAAAAACAGAACGAAACCTCCTCGACGTGGCGACCGTGTACATCCCCGGAAGCGCCAACCCGGCGTGCATCCCTAACCCTAACACCACGGTGAACACGTACTTCCCCAACGCTTGTAACACCCCCAGGGGGTCGCACGTCCCCGCGATGCGGCTTGCTACGATGGACGAAACCCCAACAGGCATTAACTGCACCGCCCACCGCACTAACTTCTCGACGATTTTGTTGAGCTGGTGAAAGAAATTAATCACGTCTCTTTTTTTGTTTCCTTCCACTCCTTCCACGCTCGCCAGCGCGGCTCCGAAAAACAAACTCGCACCTATTATGCCCAACACGTTGCCTTCAGATGCGGCGGCAAAAATGTTCGAGGGAACCGCGGAACGGGCGGTTTGCAAAACGGAATCCAATGCCGAACTCGGTTGCGTTGACGAGCTACCAGGTGCCGAGTCAACGTCCGCGCTCGCGTTGCAACTTTTACCTTCCAGACTCACGCCATCGCCTGGTCGCACTACGTGCACCACGAGCAGCCCTATGGCGCACGCCACGAACGTCGTCACCGCGTACGCCAACAGTAATCGTGTCACGACTCGCTTTGCGTTGTTGTGGTCGTTGTTGGTTTTGTCAAACAGCGCGAGCACTCCGCACACCATGGACGCTGATACCAAGGGTAGCACCAACGCACGTAGCACGCGCATGAAAAGCTCACCTGGAAAGGAAATCAGCTCTACTATGGTGTGCGATGGGTCGGAGGCGCGCGCTATCGTGCCTATCATCACGCCGACCACGACGCCAATAAGTGTTTGCAAAAGAAGAGGCTCGGCACGCAACGAGGCTCGCAGATTTGGCCAAAATGATGACGTCCCACCCACAGATAAAGGCGTCTCCATCGCTGCGGGAAGAAGCCGTGCGTCGTCGTGTTCCACCTCAACGTCCACCACATCGGCATCGCACGCGGCCCGGCCGGAACCCGAGGGCTCCACGAGCTCCACCTCGCGAAGCATCGCCGCGCGCCCCTCGGAACTGAAAATGCAAATTCGTGAGTGCCGAGAAAAGGCAATCGATTTTTCCGAGACTTCATAAATCCCGGGGCGGCGGCGGCGGCCTCTCAGTCCCGATGGCGTCGGCGGAGCCTCCTTTACCTGCTCGGCTGCAAATCCGCGGCTTACCACGGGAGCTTCTGGATGATGAGCTGCGCGCCCGATTCGCCCCGTTCGGCGAGGTGAGTTCGGTCGAGGTGCTCCGGGAGAAGCCCAACTCCCCATTCTTCCGGCGGGACGGAGTTGGGAGCAGTAGTGAGAGCGAAAGCGACGACGTACTTCCGGGCAAGGCTGGCAGGGGCGGCAGGGGCAAAGCTCAAGGCGGTCGTGGCCGTGGCCGTGGAGGTGTACCGAAGAAAAACGCACACAGAAACGACCCTAAACCACCCCCCCCGTGCCGCGGCTTCGCGTACGTCACCCTGCTCGCGAAAGATGTGAAATCCCTTACAAAATGCGTCACGACGTACAACGGGTGCAAATGGAAAGGCGGTTTATTAACCGTCAATAAGGCGAAACCGAGGTGGCATGAACTGCAAACCATGGAAAGGGACGGGACCGATGAGCTCGGGGTCTCGCTGAAAGGCACCAAGGCGAATGCGAAGGGTGAACCGCAAAGCAAAGACAGTGTTGAGCGAAACGCTGAGTTCCTTCCGCTAAAAGTCGGCGACGAGCTCGAAATCGACAGCAAAGTGCGGCACGAGAAAGTGGTTGTTTTAGTGGGCAAGGGCGCGAAGCAACACGTTATCGGGGAAGGACAGTTTCCTGATGAGAAATCGCACCAATCAGACTGGTCCGAGTTCCCAGAAAGCGCGAGCTGGAAGAGCATGCGCAAAGTCTCGCAACTGCCCGAAATCGAGCTACAAATAAAACAGCGCGCTCTTGCGACTGAAAAGCGATACGAACGCCGACGGGAACGCATGCTGGCGAGACTTGGACGGGATAGGGATACCATGGAGGAAGTTGAATGGGGTGACGATTCATATTTTGAAGGGGATTCTGAAGCGTCAGGAGACGAGTACTCTGAGGATTCCGAGTACTCCGATGACAAATCAAAAAAATCAAAAAAACCAGATCGATTCGCGTTGCCGAGAGAATTCTTCGCCTCTGCTTCAGCGGCACTGCGCGCCGCTGACAACGCAGACTCAACCGCACACGATGACTCAAAGGATGGCGAGTTAAAGTCAGCCAACAAGGCCCGGGAGCGGTTCGGGCTAGGTCCGGCTTCTATGGACAATGCGTATGATACAAATCCAAGGAAACGCAAAGACACGGTGGAGTTGCGGGCGCTCGCCGCGTTTCTGGGAGGTGATTCGGATTCAGACGACGAGAAAGTGCCGTCGGCGGGTAAACAGTCAGAGGTGCCTGCTTTACAGGAAAAGAAGACTGTGAAAACTGTACATGCCACCTCAAAAACAGCCTCCAAACCCGCACCCATTGACCCTGACGAAGGCGGCGTGCCCATGGGTAACTCCGCCGCGAAGTGGTGGGAGAAGGCGAGTGATGAAAAAGATGAAAAAGGTGAAGACATCTCGCAAAAAAAAACCAAAAAAGGTGACCCCGCCTCGAAGCGATTGAAACCCGAAAAGGATCCAGTTCCAGATGCAGCCATTTCTCGCGATTTCTTCCGAGCCAGCACCGCGGCTTTCGTGCCGTTCGGACTGCGGAGTGTAAGCCTTGGTCATTCATCTGACTCTGGCCGTGAATCGGCGGAGGAGGGCGCTGAAAAAGTTTCGGCGAGCGACTCTGACGGAATAAGCCTTTCGGAGGATAAACTTTTGCAGGACTGGCAGGGCGAGGAGAGCAGTGACGAGGACATGGAAGACGACGATGACGATGATGTCGATAGTCAATGAGGACATAGACGACGACGACGACAACGAGAGCGAAGAGCTCGGCGTGGTGGACTTTGACTAGATAGAGAGAGACCTTTCAATGTAGCAGTACAATTTAGCAGATCCATTCTTTTCACTCACTCCGTCTTTTGTTTTTCTCCAGTGTTGTCGCTCGCTCGGTGTGTCACACCTAGGGGCGCCCATGAGCGGGCAGGCGCCCGACGCGAAGGCGTGGGCGGAGTACCACGCGCGGCAGGCGGCTGCACGTGCGTGGGCGCAGAGCCAAGCGGCTGGGACGAGCGTACCCACAGGGCGTGCTGTTTTGCCACCGCCAGTGGCAGATCCCAGGCAAATCGGGTTGCAGGCTGCGGCGCAGGCGCAGACGGCGAACCAGCAGGCGTGGCAGAACTACCAGCAGCAGCAAGCGGCTCACGCGAATGCCGAGGCGTGGCGCCAGTACTATGCCGCGAACCCAGCCGCGGCGGCGGCGGCTGGGGTGGCGCAACCGACGTACGCCCATCCCGGGATGCATCATCCAGGACACGGGAACATGAATGTTCATGCGCACCACGCACAACCACCGCCCGCCCCCTCCGCGCACCACGGCCCAGTGTCGCACCACTACGCACAGCCCACACACCACGCACATCCCAGCGTGCCGTTGGCTAAGAACACGCCAATCGTGGGCGCGGCGGTGGCGAACGCGGCGCGAGGTATGGCGAGTGGCGGCGTTCCGTCCTACGCGGCGGCGAGCCACACTACTTCGAGTCAAGGGGCAAATAGTCACGCTCAAAACAATAAAGGCAACTCGCAGTGGCCTCCTGCGTTGAAGGCGTACGTGGAGCGGTGTTTCGCGAGTTGCCGTTCCGATGAATCCACCCGGCCTTTCGTGACGAAGCGGTTGAAAAAGGACATCGCAGAGGCGACGAAGACGGGCGCGCTGTGGACCACTGATTGGGATGCGCGAGCGCCGCCAAGAGTGGCTATGGGCAATTACCCTGGACCTGAAGTGCCGCCTCCTCCGCCAGCGAGCCAAGTCCCGAAGCTCGTGTACGGCCGCCCCCGAGTCCATACCCTTCCTGATGCCGAGATGTCCGGCGACGACACCTCCGAGCCGATCACGCCGAGGGGATTTGGCAAGAAACTCAAGAAAAATCCACTCGCAAAACAAAAAAGCGCAAAACGGTCTCTTGACGACGACCTAACCCCGGGTGAGCTCGCGAAACGGCAACGACGCATGGGGCGGTTCGGCGACGGTACCGCGGAGGGGGCGTCTGAAGCCGCGACGAAGGCGGCTGAATTGAGACGAGAGCGGTTGAGTAATCTGCGGTTCGTGTCGAGTTCGTCGCCCGCGTTTGGTGGGTCTCAAAATCAATCCAGTAACGACGGCCAAAATTCTTTGGATTTGGATCACCGCGAGACGGTGTGGGACGAGTTCACGGTTAAAGGGAGTTGCGTGGTTCTTGAAAAATCGTACTTCCGGTTGACCTCCGCGCCGGATCCGAAGACGGTGAGGCCTGCGAACGTTTTGAGAAAAGCGTTACAACGGTTACAGTCTGAAGAAGTGACAAACCCCAAAACAAAAGCTGATAAAAAAACGTACAACTACCACTACCTTACCGACCAATTAAAAGCCATGAGACAAGACCTAGTCGTGCAGCGCATTCGGAATGAGTTCACGGTATCGGTGTACGAGCACCACGCCAGGGTAGCCCTGCGAAACGACGACCTAGGGGAGTTCAACCAGTGCCAGACCGTGTTGAGGGAGCTGTATAAGGAGATAGAAGGCGACACGAACGATGGTGATGATAAAGTTATCATAAAAAACGGTCTCGAAAACTCGTTCGAGTTTTTAGCGTACCGGGTGTTGTACGGCGCGGTGACTGACGCGACGGGTCCGGAGTTTGTTGGAGTGCTTGGCGAAGCGGCGAACTGTGTGGCGAAGGTGGTAACTTCAAAAAATAAAGATAAAATACGAATCGTCGCGCACGCCTTGGCCGCGCGCGCTGCGCTGGCAGAGACGAACGTGTGCGAGTGGTTTCGACTTTCTCATGCCGCGGAGTTGAATTCATCGCTGAAAGACTCAAAGCACCTGATGCGGCAAGTGACTCCCACAATTCGGTTCGTTCACCTCACCGCGGCTGCGAAGGCGTTCCGGCCGAACCTAAGCGTGGCGTTTCTGGCGAAGACGTTGGGGTTCACATGGGGGGGTGAATTGATTGATGAATCGATTAATCCATCGAATGAATCGAAATTCGAAAATTCATCTCAATCAGAAAATTGGCGCTCCGACGGCGCCCCAAGAGTTTCACTCGCCGAACCTAGCGACGCGGAAATTGAAGTGTGCGCTGATTGGCTCACTGCTCACGGCGCTGTTCTCGTAACAGAAGACGATGTTCCACACATGGACGGCAAAGCGAGCGTGAACACTTTGTTCGTTCCGGAGGACCGTAACGCGGTGGCGCACGGAGACCAGACGCTGGACATCGACGACTTTTTAGCGAAAGCGGTGGGTTGATAGGGATTTTTAATAGTTATTTCTAATATTTTGACCCAATAGATTTACCGGTGAAGACTGGAAAACCTTTCAACCTTTGCGTTGAGTGAATTCGTGATTTTTGGCTCGCCAACACCCGGTCAACACCCAAGCATCGCCATTGCGATCGGCGCGCTCGGGCGTGCCATAGTACGGCGATGACCTTGGAGGGCGTCGTCGTCGGGGCGTGCGAGGTGCCTGTTTCGGATGGGTCTCGCGGGTCGGCGCGTGACGTGCGTGCATCCGCGGCCTTGGCCCGGTCCGCGCCTTTGTCCGCGTCGAAATCCGTGGAGAAAATACCGCTGCTCGGCGCAGGTCGAGAGCTCGGGGTGCGCTCGGGGTCTAGCGGGAGGGTTATGGGATACTCACGCGCGCTAGTTACCAATTTGGTGCTTCTAGGGACGCTCGCGGTGGCGGCGGTCGTGGGTGTGTCCGTTCGAGAGTTCTCAGGCGTCGCACAGCTTGACCCTGGCGTCGAGACACATCTCGCTTCGTTGGGCGCCGCGGGTGCGAAACTCGGGTCACACCGGAGTGGTGTGACGGGATCTGCGACGGACATTCCCGACCGCCCCACCGCGTTGGAGGCTTTCAACCCGTTCGCGGACGCGAGAGGGTTGAAACTCGATCCGCGGCACCTCCCGGAGCTCACCCCCGCAGGGTTGGCCAAGTCACAGAAAGCCACGATGATGGTGGATCAGGTAAACGCGGAGTGGCTGCGCAGCTCGGCGGACGCGGCGAGGGAGGATACAGACGAGTTCAATTCGATGTCCACGTCGAGGGATGCGAGGGACGCGAGGGACGAAATGGAGTCCTCGATACGACCTTCGAGTCGTGCATCGTCACGGGTACGGTCGGCAGGGGGTGTACGGGACAGACGAAGGGAAGCGGAGTACGATGCGTACGACGACTCGTCCTACTCCGACGATTCGTATCGCCCTGTACGAACAGAGCGACCGCACGTGTCGGCTCGTAGGGCCTACGACGACTCGAGAGACGCACAGGGCGCGCGTACCCCTTCAGGGGGCGGGGTTATTCTAGGAGGGGGCGCGAAAAGACGAAAAAAATTCGTCCCCACTTCGCAGCGAGTCTCCAACTTGCGAAACGAAATAGATTGGCTTGACGAGGATTCGTATTCGTACGATGACGATTTTGCGATCCATGACTCACGAGATTTCGACGTCCCGCTTCCGAAACCGAGCCACGAAACGAAAACGAGGATGAGAGGGTCAGGAGGAGGGTTGGGAGCGTTCAGGAGCGGTGATTCGCCAATGCGTGTCGCGGATGATGAATTTTCGTTCGATCCCGACCCCGAGTTGACGGCTAGGTTGCAGTTAGCCAAGCAGCACAAGAGAGGTGCGTACCGAGGCATGCCCGTGACTCAAGCCGCGGCGATGGGCTTGAGAAGACGTTCGTGTGTCCTGAAGCGTTCGGTCACTGATACGCAAGCGCAAGCCGTTCTCGATTACGCGTGCGACCCTGGAAACGGCGAGTTATCGTCTCCGATGTCGTGCGCCCCCATCTCAAAAGGAGGCCGCGCGTTCGTTCCGAACACGAAAAGGGACCACGCCGCGTGGGCGATTACGCAATTCTTGAACAAAAGAAACGCTGAGGTTGATTCCTTTCCGCAAAGAGACTGCCACTTTGCGGGCGTCGCTACGTTGAACGTGCCGGGTAACTACTACCTCACCGTAGACGGCGGGTTGACTCGAATGAACCACTACACGGATTCTTTGAGTAAAAAAATCGCAGTGCCTGAGGAAGGGTTGTTTTTTTCGAATTCTGAACCCATAACCGGCGTTATCACGGATACCGTGACGAACGGATGGAGCGAGACCCTTGTTCTGCCCGACGCAGCGCTGGAAGAGGGCGGGGTTGACGTTTCCATTGACCTCAGGACGAACCGAGTCGTCCGCAAACGAACCGGCCCCAACACGACGTTCAAGTTCTGGGTCGGCGCTGCGAAAGACACTGGGTCTCAGTGTATGATGGACGTCGCCGTCACGTACGACTTCGACGGCGACGGAGTAGTAGATAGGGAGGAACGGTACGAACCCCAGGGTGTGCCTGAAGAACCAGATTTACTGCCGGTGGAGAGCAAAGTTTTAGGCAAGAGTTTGAAAATTCGGGGGAGCGATTTTTGGGACGGCGTATCGAACGCGGTGGTGACGTTGAACGTCCAGTCCAAAAACTGCCCTGGGGCCGTCAACGTGTGGGAGTCTGCGGAAATGTACCCGTCGTTTTTAACGGTGCCGTACACGGAGTAGTGGTGTAATCATTGCGAGTGCGTATGGTCTATTAGCTATTAGTTGAAACAAAAGACGTAGCAGTTTCTTTTGATTCCGTCACTCTTTTCTCATTCACACATCACTCAATCACCCTGCCTCCACTACCCCGCCACCGCCGCGCACACGGAGTTGTAATCTGTGCAGCACCCCAGGAATCCTTGCGTTTGCCCAACCTCCGTAGCGGGGTTCCACCCGACGCACGCTGCGTCACAGCAACACACGAACGTGGTGCGGTCCGCGGACTGGAGACAAGAATCGCACGTCGGTATCGTGCTACACGACCCTGGCTGGGTTTGCTGATTCGGGAATTGGCCGGGGTTGGGGACGCCCACGCCTGGTCGTCCGGGTTGGATCCCGACACCGGGCTGCACTCCGACGCCTGGTTGGACCCCAAAACCGGGCTGCACACCAACCCCAGGCGTAACTCCCGGTTGCACGGGAAGAGGTCCTCCGCCTGGAAATTGTCCCCCCGGAAGTTGTTGTCCGGGTTGCACCGGAGGCGCGTTTGGAAACCCGGGAAGTGGAGGCCTACCTGGCAACGGCGGAGGTCCCGCCGGTGCTTTCGGCGGTAACGGCGGCCCAGGCGGAATCGGCGGCCCAGGAGGTCTTGGAGGGCACCCGAACGGCAAGGGCCGCGGTTGTTCCCACGCACAGACTTGTCGTTTTTCGTTGAAAAAACTGAAATCGCCGGATTGGCACAGGTAATTCGCTTGGCTGAAACACTTCACTTTGTTACCATCGGTTTCATCGGGCAAGCAGTCCCAGCACGCGTAGTACCGCCGGCAGTCGCACCCGGCACAGTCACAGGAGCACTTGTACTCAGCCGCGTAGTAACTCGGTTCCGTTTTGTTCAAACAGAACGCGTTTTCAGACAACGCGGACGGAGTTATTAGAGGTATTATTTTGTCGCGACCGGTGGAGGGTCGAACGTCGTCGTCGCCGCCGATAGGAACTGAATCCGATTGAGGAAGGTCACCGTTTTCGTTGTCAACGTCTTGATCGAGCTCGTCCACTTCCGTTTCCAACAGCCCTTCCAGTGCTGAATCCGTGCTACGTAAATCGTCATCTTCTCTGGGTAAAGGTTCGCCTCGCAAATCTAAACCTAGGGTCGCCGCCACCGCTCGCCAGAAATCTTCGGTTGGAAGAACTCCGCCTGCACCGCCTGAAACGTCGATCAACGCGGCGGGGCGGTCGTCCTGAGACGACGGGATCGGTGGCGGTGACAGGAGGCTCCCTTGTGGTGGAGGGGGCAGGAGAGGCCCTGGGGGGTCCAATGGCGGCGGGGGGGAAACAACCGGAGGAGGCTGCTGTGGAGGAGGAGGAAACTCGCGAGGGGGAGGAGGAGGCTGCTTTTGAGGAGGCGGAGGAAACGTCTCTTGGGTCGTAGTAGAAGTCTCATCAGTCGATGATGTCTTTGCCGGAGGCTCGCGGGGAGGGGGAGGAGAAGTCTCCTTAGTCGTCGCTGTTGTCGGCGGAGTCAGCGGCAAAGGTATCGTCGTGAGCTTTGGCGGCGTCGTCTCCTCTGGCGCGTCCAAGCTTTTTCCCTCCGGTTCGTCGCCTTCGTCGAGGTAGTCGTAGTCGGGCGCGACCTTCGGGCCAGGCGCCTTCGCCGGGGCGTCCGCGAGTGTCTCCTCGACGCACACGTCCCGGTAGTCCTCGCAGCAGTCGCCCGCCTCAACGCAGCTCGGCTCGCAGCAGCACTCCACGACGCTCGCGTCGTTTGAGGCGAACCAGCAACTGCCACACGCCGCAACGCAACTGCCGCGTTTCTGTTCGGAAATCGAGGTTTGCGCCGAGGACAGCGCGACGAGACACGCCAGCCCCACCAGGCGCAGCGAACGAGAGAGACGCATGCGCGCGCGATCGTGCGTCTCGACCGCTATGCGACGCCGGTAGACACAACGCGCGAAACGAAAAAATAACCCAGCACGTCTTCCGAGGATAGAGAAAAGAAACGAAGCGCTTTCCCGAGGTTCGGCCTCGTCCAAGAAAATAATCATGCAATGAACAAGAAAAAGTACTCTTGCAATCTCTCCTATGCATCTAGTCCGTCCCTAACCCCGCGACCGAAGCGGCCCTTTGCAGCTCTTCCTGAACCGTCAACGGCCTTTTCTCAACCACCCCTTGCGCGTTGTCGTTCACGTCATCAGGCACCTCGATCATCAACCGCTCGCCCGGAACCAACGTGGGGTAGGAAGAGATACCAACAGACAAGGTACCGACGTCCGCGCCGATGGCGGCGACGGAGTCATCCTCAGCATTATCTTCCTCCACTTCCTCCACTTGGTCATCCTCCACTTCTTCCTCAACAGGACGTGACTCCTCTACCGGGTCAACGGACTCCTGCGCCTCTATCTCTTGCTCCGCCTGCGCCTTCGCCACACTCTCCTCAGCGTTGCGCCGTACGCTCTCCGCCGCCTCCGCCGCGACTCGGTCGTTGTACTCCGCCTCCACCGCAGCGAACCGCGCGTACTCGGCTTGTTGCTCGTCGTAGGTCATGTCGGGAGTAATGTGAGGCTCGTGTTCAGGGTATTCTGATTGGGTTTCGTCTTCGTGTGACGGTTCGTCTTCAGGTACATCCGCGACAATCTCAGCCTCGTCGATTCGTTCTTCCGGCTCAACAGCCTGCTCGATTTGTTCCTCAACTCGCGCGTCTTGCTCCTCCGCAACTTCATTCACCGCATCGTCGAACAAAGCGTCGTCGAACAAATCGTCACCCGAAGCATCATCCGAAGCGTCATCCGTTGTCTCTTCCGACTCACCCACCGGACTGACAAACTCAACCGGACTCACTGTCTCCCCCTTCTCCTGATCCACCACCTCAACCCCCCCTTCCGCCAACTCCTCAGTCAACTCCTCCTTCTTACGCAACGCTGACTTCACCGCCGCGTCGATTAAACTCTGAACCTCCTCCTGCGTCACGGAAGCGCCCGCCGTGCTCGCGGCGACGCGCCCGGTGTCGTCGGCCTCGCGAATCCCGGCCACAAAGAAAGGATCCACCGAGTGTGTTCGGGTTGCTGATTTGGCGCGTGATGCAGTGTCCACCGCTTCGTTACGGTCAACAGCAACTCGGTGGTGCGTATCGGCGATGCGTTGCGTGTGGGCGACATCTTGCGTATGTGCGATTACCCTGTCGCTTGCCACGGCGGGTTCGTCGTTTGCGAGAAACACGCTCCGCGCGCCGGCGCTTAACATCACCACCCCGATCAACGCAAGCGCGGAGAGAATCACTAAGCGGTACACACCGCTGTACGTAGTGTTGTTGTTGTTTCTGCCGTTTGTATATCCTTTCCTGTATTGACGACACGACTCATTCGTCGGATATCGACTCCCAGGCTCGTTGACTCCCAGCAGAGGGCCTGTTTCAGGATGCGAGTCACTCGTGGCGTAGACGTTTGTGTTTTTCGCAAAAGAAACTTGTTTTTGTTTACGCGATTCTTTTTCTTTTCGTTCCGCAGAGAAAGATGCTTTCATGACATGCGCGGCTTGTTGCGCTTGGCGTTGTCGAGCTTTGGACAGGGCAATGATGGGTTTGGAAGATTTCTTTGCAGATTTTCCTCTCCCCGACTCGACGTCGCAGTCGGAATCAGACTCGGACTTGGAATTGCTTGTCGACGAAATAACTCTTTTCTGTTGGTGTTTCTTTGAATGTTTGGAACGCTTCAACGCGCTGGTTGGATGTTTGGTACCATGTTTTGCATGTTTGGAATGTTTGCCGTGCTCGACGTCACTGTCTGATTGCGACGAGAGAGACACGTCGTCGTCTGAGTGCGACTCATCGTCGAAAGATGACGCGTCTGAGCCGTCATTTCCTCGTGACTGAGAAGTCCCCCGCCGGGCACTCGTGGACGCCAACATGGACCGCGCCGCCATAACAGTTCGCCCCGCGGTGTGCCACAACGCGGTGCGAACACCCAGGGTTGTGGGTCGCGTAGAGCTCTCGTCGTCATCTCCATCGCTTTCCGAGAATTCAGACCCAGATTCAGCAAAGGCTTCAGATTCGGATTCTTCCGATGAGGGTACGCGTTCAGTAACCTCAGCTCGTTTGGGTTTTCGGCTGGTCGAGGGCGCGGTGTGACATATGTGTTGCACAGAAGCACCGCCGCGCGTCTCACGCCTCCCACTCAAATCACGCACATCCTCTTCGGACCACTCCTCGTCGCGAGGCATCTTGCGAGATTTTGAGGTGGGCGCCGTGTGAGACGCGCGTCGCGTGTCTCGCTCTGGGCGCCTGTGACGCCCAGCGTCGCGCTCGCGTCCCATCACAACCAAATGTTCGACCTCAACACGCGTCTCGCGTCGTCCGTCCGCGGTCACGCCTGGCGTGCACCGTGGAGTGCGGACCACGGCAAGCCAGATGGTGAAACACCCGAGTCGTCGGGGTGTTGTTTTTTCCCAGAAATAGCTAGTTCCACTGGGTTACAATACGAGTTATTAGACCCAAAGGTTCCACCGGGCAGCCAGATCACGCAGGACATGACGAGGCCGAAAAACACGTCTTTTGTCGGCGGATGAGTCGAAAGTCTTCGTCGAAAAGCGATGAATCGACGGTTGCCGCAGCTCCGCCGGCCTCTGCTCACACTCACGTGCCGCGACCTTCCGTCGCCACACACTCCGTGTTCCTTCGTCCGCTTTCGGGCTTAAACACAATGAACGCTCACGGTGTCCTCAGCGCCAAGCCCGTCGCGGCCTCGGCGCAGCGCGTCGGGCGACGATCCATGGCTGGCCTCGGCAAGAATGCTGGAGCAAGCCACTTCTATGGCAACTCCAAGGCGCTCAAGGCGAGGGCCACGATGGGCCGCAGGGTCGCCCAACCCATGGGCCTCCACGTCAGGGCCGAGAAGGTTGTCGGTATCGACCTCGGCACCACCAACTCAGCGGTACGTATTCGGGCTAAACACAGCTTCCACCTTCCGGGACTCGTCGCCCATCCATCACGTCGGCGTTTTCTCTCGCCGCCTCAACCCTGGGCACAGGGTTTGATTGGACGCGGCTGAGGGGAAGCGCTGAGCGTCGCATGGAGCAAATAGTCACATACCCTTCAAATATTCATCAAACATACACAGCTGTGTGATGACCGCGGAATGACTGTTGTGACTGTTTGCCCCATGCCCCCACCGCCCCTCACCCACGCCTCTATCCAATCGCGCCCCAAACGCCGCCGACAATCGTCGGATTGATAAACGTCACCCAATCGATCGATCCAATGTGATGTGCTGACCTGGCTGTTACCCTACACCTCCCCTTATAGGTCGCCGCTATGGAAGGTGGCTCCCCCACCATCGTCACGAACGCGGAAGGCGGCAGAACCACTCCCTCCGTCGTCGCCTACGCCAAGAACGGAGACAGGCTCGTGGGCCAGGTACGAGACACGTAATCGCTTTTTATCCGCAACGCGTTGCAAAGCGTCGCAAAGCTTCTTTTTGGCCTTTTTGTATGGGCAATTAATTACCCTGACACGAATGCCAAAACATAATTCTTGATGCTTCTCAATCACCTTCCGCTGACTCATCCTCCCCCCTTTTTAATACCCCAATAGATCGCTAAGCGCCAAGGCGTTGTGAACCCCGAGAACACGTTCTTCTCGGTGAAGCGGTTCATCGGGAGGCGGTTCGACGAGGTTTCTGACAAGGACAGGGAGGTCCCCTACAACGCCATCAAGGGCGACACCGGGAACGTCAAAATCCAATGCTCCGCCGCCGGGAAGGACTTCGCGGCTGAAGAGATCTCCGCGCAGGTTTTAAGAAAGCTGTGCGACGACGCCGCGAGCTACTTAGGTGACACCGTCACCAAAGCCGTGATCACCGTCCCCGCGTACTTCAACGATTCCCAAAGGCAAGCCACCAAAGACGCGGGCCAAATCGCCGGCATTGAAGTCTTAAGAATCATCAACGAACCCACCGCCGCGTCGTTGGCGTACGGGTTCGAGAAGAAGGCCAACGAGACGATTTTGATCTTCGACCTCGGGGGGGGTACGTTCGACGTGTCCATCCTGGAGGTTGGCGACGGTGTTTTCGAAGTGCTTTCCACTTCAGGCGACACCTTCCTCGGAGGCGATGACTTCGACAAAAGGATCGTGGAGTGGCTGGCGAACGACTTCAAAACCGCGGAGGGCGTGGATTTGATGAAGGACAAGCAGGCGCTGCAACGTCTCACGGAAGCCGCGGAGAAGGCCAAGATGGAACTCTCAAGCACCAACTCCACCGGCATCTCCCTTCCTTTCATCACCGCCACTGCGGATGGCCCGAAACACATCGACACCACCTTGACGAAGGCCAAGTTCGAAGAGCTGTGCGACGACCTCATTTCCAGGTGCAAGACCCCTGTGGAGAACGCGTTGCGTGACGCCAAGCTCGACCTGAGCGACATGGACGAAGTAATCCTCGTCGGGGGTTCCACCCGTATCCCCGCCGTCCGCGACCTCGTCAAGAAGCTCACCGGCAAGGACCCCAACATGAGCGTCAACCCCGACGAGGTCGTCGCGCTCGGCGCCGCCGTGCAAGCCGGCGTGCTGGGCGGCGAAGTCTCCGACATCGTTCTGTTGGACGTCACCCCCCTCTCCCTGGGTCTCGAGACCCTCGGCGGCGTGATGACCAAGCTCATTATGAGGAACACCACTTTGCCCACCTCAAAATCTGAGGTGTTCTCCACCGCCGCGGACGGCCAAACCTCCGTCGAGATCAACGTTTTGCAAGGCGAGCGCGAGTTCGTCAAGGACAACAAGTCTTTAGGGAACTTCCGCCTGGACGGCATCCCCAGCGCCCCCCGAGGCGTGCCCCAGATCGAAGTCAAGTTTGACATCGACGCGAACGGCATTCTGTCTGTTTCCGCCGCAGACAAGGGCACGGGCAAGGTTGCTGACATCAAAATCACGGGCGCCTCCACCCTGTCCGAAGACGAGGTTGAGAAGATGGTGAAGGACGCGGAAGCCAACGCGAGCGCGGATGCGGAGAAGCGAGATGCGGTTGACACGAAAAACTCCGCGGACTCGATGTGCTACCAGACCGAGAAGCAGATGGAGGAGCTCGGGGACAAGATCCCGGAGGACGTCAAGGAGAAGGTGAATGTTAAATTGGCTGATCTCAGAGCCGCCATTGAAGCGGACGATTTAGAAGGCATGAAGACGAAGCAAGAGGCGCTTCAACAAGAGGTGATGGCGATGGGACAGGCGATGTACCAGGGCGGCGACGGCGGCACGCCCCCTCCCCCCGGGGGTGACGCGGGCGCCGGCGCACCCGACGATGTCATCGACGCCGAGTTCTCCTCCGACAAGTAATTTGGAATCAACGGAGGAGTGAAGCTTCCAAGGACGAGAGATGGTGAAGAAAATTACAAAAATTCAAGCATTTTTACATGAAGCATCGCAAGTCGAGTCGGGTGCCCGACCGGCAAAGCGACGATGAGAGTGTTGTTTAATACCAAAGAAGGCACTCATTTACACCATTACCTTCACGCCATTACTGCATTACTTTCACCTTTACACATTTTTTCTCATAGTCCCTCTTTTTGTCGAGTTAATAACTCACCTTTTCCAACTTTCCTCACATTTGTTTTTCTGTCTGTCAGCAAATGTGAAACACCCCGGTTGAACGCATCTCGAGTTGGCGCGTCCGCCCTCGTCTCGCAGTGTTGTGTGCGCCCGCGCGATGTCGAACCCGGAGGGCGGTCGGCTTCCGTCCGCGACGGCTGCGGCGACGGCGCCGCAGCCCGCGTCAGCGGGGGAAGATGCGCGTCTGCTCGGTGAGGCGAAGGATGGAACCCCCGCGGGTCGAACGAAAAGCCCGTGGCGGCTTCTCCATCGGTTCGCGCGAGGCGAGTACGTGAGCCACCGCGTGCTCACTGCTATCGCGTTCCTGGCGATGTCCGCGGTGGGGCTTGTGTTAAACGTCACCGTGGAGAGAGTGGCGCAAGCCCCGGTGAGTTCGAACTGGATCCAGAGCCTGGCGACTCAAGGGGATCCGCACCTCGCCGCGCACATCGCCTCTGCCAACGCCAGCGAGGTGTTGCATCCGCGGCGGTTGGGAGGCGGCAGCTTGTTGAAGCAGAGGTTGGAGGAGGAAGAGCGGGAGATCGCGGCGAGGCGAACGGTGCAGTTGAAACAACAACGACGAAGGGCAGAGGCGAGCTTGGGAGTGTCTGCGGAGGACACCACGGAGCGGGCGGAGGGAAGCAGCAAGACGAAAGGTAACACCGCGGCTGTTACCGGGGAGGAAACGAGTGATGAGAGAACTGAAGACGTGCAGACTGACACGTCTCGAGTGGAGCAATCCAAATCCACTTCCACCTCCAGCTCCATCCCTACGATAGCCCTGAACGCTGCGAACCGGGTACGCGCGGACGACCACAGCAAGTGCGACCTGACTCCTCATGGTGGGTGGAGCGCGGGTGAAATATTCAGATGCGATGATGAGTTATTTCAAGAGGCGAAAAACTCAAACTCAAAGTCGCCGCACACAAGGAACGGAACCCCCGCGTGGCCTCGTTCGGACGATTTGCTGCACAACGCGGGGGCTGCGAGTGCGTTGCGAACCGACGCGAACAAATGCAGACGGGGCACCGCGGTGGATTTTCAAAGCGGCGAAACCGACCGGCCGTACGTGTTGCCGGTTGACGGGGTCGACTTTTCGAAAAAAGGGAAATCCTTTTCAAAATCTGAAAACAAAAACCAAGCCTACGTGTACGCGTTTCTGCACATCCACAAGTGCGCTGGGACGTTTGTTGAGAATCGACTCAGGAAAGCTGCAGATGCGGTTCAAGAAAGCATTACCCATACGAACCTACCCCCATCTCGCCACGCCAATTTGTTCCAAAACTACCCGCTGATGGAACTCTCGACGCCGGAAACGAGACGGTTCATTGCGTGGACGTTTGCTTATGCTAGGAAAGGCGAAGGTACAGCTGTAGAAGGTACAGCTGTAGAAGGCACAGCTGTAGAAGGCACAGCTGTAGAAAATACTCCTTCTACAGCTGTAGACACACCTACTTCTCCTGCTCCCGTGCTGGAT
>MDSY01048770.1_pt1 | contig 20028 bp, 17 predicted proteins | sample 811131 | NCBI WGS metagenome assembly MDSY01 (sample SAMN05326643, study PRJNA326480) | marine metagenome | isolation source: seawater | place: Atlantic Ocean: South West | collected 2010
ACAACGACGCACCAACTGTTCCGCCAATATCTTGGAGGTGTATGGCAGTTTGTCGTAGGCGCCTGCACTAATGTCATTGATGGCGGCTGGGGGATCAAAATAATCTAACCCTGTATCAACTAAGGTTTTGCGATAGTTGGTGTTCATGGTGATTAACCTCTTTGAGCGATGTCTACCCATTGGGCAGTTTCTGGGCCTGTGTAGTCGGCACTTGGGCGAATGATGCGGTTATTAGTGCGCTGTTCCATTACATGGGCGGCCCAGCCGGTAAGGCGTGACATCACGAAAATAGGGGTAAACAATTTGGTGGGGATGCCCATAAAGTTATAGGTAGAAGCGTGGAAGAAATCGGCATTACAAAAGAGTTTCTTTTCGCGCCACATCACTTCTTCACAACGTACAGACACTGGGTATAAATGAGTGTCTCCTACAGATTCTGCTAATTTTTCTGACCAGCTTTTAATAATGACATTACGGGGGTCAGACTCACGGTAAATGGCATGGCCAAAACCCATGATTTTGTCTTTACGGGCCAACATTCCCATAATGGCAGTTTCGGCCTCATCGGGTGTTTTTAAGTTTCCGATCAAATCCATAGCTGCTTCGTTAGCACCACCGTGTAATGGCCCTCTCAAGCTACCAATAGCACCGGTTACACAAGAATGCATGTCCGAAAGCGTGGATGCGCAAACCCTTGCAGTAAAGGTAGATGCATTAAATTCGTGTTCGGCGTACAAAATAAGTGATACGTTCATTACCTTGCTGTGTAATGCACTGGGTTTTTTATCATGTAACAAATGTAAGAAATATGACCCAATTGAATCGTCATCAGTTAGCGTTTCAATACGCACACCATCATGGCTAAAGCGATACCAATAACAAATAATGGCTGGGAATAGGGCTAGTAAGCGGTCGGTAACCTCTTGTTCCATGGAAAAATCAGTTTCAGTCTCTAAGTTACCCAGCATAGAGCAACCTGTGCGCATAACGTCCATCGGATGGGCATCAGCAGGGATCTGCTCTAACACCGTTTTTAACGCCGCAGGTAAATGACGCATACGCTGTAGTTTTTGAGTGTAAGCATCTAATTCAGATTGATTGGGTAAATGTCTTTTAAGTAACATGTTGGCTACTTCTTCAAAACTGGCTTTTTCTGCTAATTCACTGATGTCATAACCACGGTAAGTGAGGCCCGTACCGGTTAAGCCAACAGTACACAGTGCAGTAGAACCTGCGGATTGGCCCCTTAGGCCAGCGCCAGAAATAGGTTTAGTGCTCATTGTAATAGTCCTTTTTTATAGGTGTGGTTACAGGTTTTTTCCAGCGGCGAAGAGCTCATCTAACTTTTTTTCAAACGAGTGATAGTCTAAAAAGTCGTACAGTTCCATACGGGTTTGCATGGTATCGATAACGGCCTTCTGGTCACCGTCGGCTAATAAGTGCTGATACACATTAAGGGCTGCTTTGCTCATCGCACGAAACGCACTTAGTGGGTAAAGCACCATGTCTACACCGACATTAGCTAATTCACTTTTATTGTATAAAGGGGTGGCACCAAATTCAGTAATATTAGCTAATAGAGGAACAGATATGGCTTTAGCAAAGGCGTGGTAATCAGTTAGTTTATGCACAGCCTCAGCAAAGATACCGTCTGCACCCGCTTCTATACACGCTTGAGAGCGGTCTATAGCTGCCTGTAAGCCATCTTTTTGAAAAGCGTCAGTTCTAGCCATGATAAAAAATTCATCGTTGATGCGTGCATCTACGGCGGCTTTAATACGATCTACCATTTCTTGGGTTGTGACAATTTCTTTGTTAGGTCGATGACCACAACGCTTTTGTGCTACTTGATCTTCAATATGTACTGCGGCTACGCCAGCAGATTCCATGCCTTTAATTGCCCTAGCAATGTTAAAAGCACCTCCCCAGCCGGTATCAATATCTACCAATAAGGGTAATTCGCTGGCAGCAGTAATGCGGCTAGCATCGGCTAGCACATCGTTAAGGCTGGTCATACCTAGGTCTGGTAAGCCATAGGAAGCATTGGCTACGCCGCCTCCAGACAAATAAATAGCTTGATGTCCTACTTTTTCAGCCATCATGGCACTGTAGGCATTAATGGTACCAACAATTTGGAGTGGATCATTATTGGCTATAGCCGCGCGGAACTTAGCGCCTTGGCTCATTCTAATGGTCTTGCTCATCGATTCTCTCCATCCTGAGTAGTTGATTGTGTTTGCATGCGCTGCATGATGTTATTGCGAGCGTTATTGATATGGCGTTTCATGAGCCACTGCGCTAAATCTGCGTCGCCTTCTTCAATGGCGCTACAAATTTGGTTGTGCTCTTTTAAGGCTTGTTGGGGGCGATTACTAGACACGCTAAATTGGTAGCGGTACATACTGACCAGTTGATACAAGTCCCCAGCGAGCATGTCAATAAGGCGCTGATTCTTACTGCCTTGGATGATGCAGTAGTGAAAATCTACGTCACCTTCTTGCTGAAAGTAAGATTGACCTTGGGTATCTAAAATATGTTTGCCATGGCTATTAAGAAGTAGCCTTAGATTAGTCTTTTCCCCTGCAGACATAGCTTGTGCCGCAAGTTTTGCCGCTAAACCTTCTAGGGTTTCTCTTATTTGATAAATTTCTAACAATTCTTCGTATGACAGCGTAATTACCCTAGCCCCCACATTAGGAGTGCGCGTAATCAAACGCATGGCTTCAAGTCGACTCATTGCTTCGCGCAGAGGTCCACGGCTAATGCCATGAATACGGGCAAGTTCTGGTTCGTTTAACTTTTGACCTTGAGCAAGAGTGCCAGTAATAATATCGTTTACCATACGTTCACACACCTTATTAGCTAAAGTGGTTATTTCTTCTTCTTGCATGGCGCATTGTCTACACATTTTGAATTTAATTAGTATATTACAGTCAATAATAGCCGTCAAATCACATTATTATAAAATATTGTAGACAATAATACAGTATTGTTTATTTTAAAATTATTATTGTACGGAGTTTATAAGCCTAATTGCAGTAAAGCCCTAGTGCCACTGTCTCGGGGCGGTTAGAATGGTCTTTTACTAAGTCTTAAGATGGCCACTGTGTATATAACCAACCTACCTTTCGTCGAAAACGCCTGCCATTATTTTAAAACTATACGGCATCTACCGATGCCATTGTTATTAGATTCTAGTCGTCCAGATAGTCATTTTGGTCGTTACGATATAGCCATGGCGCAGCCATTGGCGGTGATTACCCATAAAGATGGCGTTACTAAAGTTGAACACAACAACACTATTAAAGTAACGGATACAGACCCATTTGACTTAATTGGCGCATTGCAAAGTGAGTTGCTCATTGATACTAGCAAACTTACCAAAGCCAAAGGTATTCCATTTACTGGTGGTGCTGCAGGATTATTTGGTTTTGATCTGGGCCGCTCTATAGAAACAATACCTGCCACTGCCACTGCAGATATGACTATGGAAGACCTGTGTATAGGTATTTATCCTTGGGCCATTATTAACGACCATGAACTACAACAAACCTATCTAGTAAGCCAGCTTGATGAACCCAGCACGCAATCCTTAGTAGAAAAAATTCTGCAAGCTACACCGTCCCCGAATGAAGGCTTTAGTCTTAAAAGAGACTTCGTTTCAAACATGACCCAAAGCCAGTATGCCGAAAAGTTCCACCGGGTGATTGACTACATTCATGCTGGTGACTGTTACCAGGTATGTTTAGCTCAAAGATTTGATGCTCCTTATAAGGGTAACCCTTGGATCGCTTATAAACAACTTAGACAAGCATCACCTACACCATTCAGTGCCTACATGGAGACCTCACAAGGAGCATTATTAAGTTTATCTCCTGAACGTTTTTTACAGGTAGATAACTGTAAAGTAGAGACAAAACCCATTAAAGGTACTCGACCAAGGGGACAGACAGAATTAGAAGATCAGCAGTTTTATGATGAATTAGCAGCAAGCCCTAAGGATCGCTCTGAAAATTTAATGATCGTAGATTTACTGCGTAATGACCTTAGTAAACACTGCCAGCCGTTTTCCGTTAAAGTGCCTAAGTTATTTGCTGTCGAAAGCTACAGCAATGTGCACCATTTAGTAACCACCGTTACTGGAGAGCTTGAATCAAGTCAACAAATATTACCTTTGTTAAAAGGTGCATTTCCTGGTGGTTCTATTACTGGGGCCCCAAAGTTGCGCGCTATGGAAATTATCGAGGAGTTAGAACCTCATCGACGCAGTGCGTATACAGGTTCTATTGGGTACATCAGCACCAATGGGCGCATGGATACCAATATTTGTATTCGTACTTTAGTCACCGATGCCAAGGGTGATGGTGGTGGCCATATCTACTGTTGGGCTGGGGGTGGCTTAGTAGCCGACTCAGAATGCGATGCTGAATATCAAGAAACTTTTGTTAAAGTAAATAACCTGCTTAATGGTTTACGTAAGCTTTAAGCTAACTTCATTTTAGTTTTTCACCTCACAGGAAGTGTGTTACGTTCAAATAAAGCATCAAGATCTTGTTGAGAACGGCAGGCCTGAGCTGCATCTACTTTGCTTTTAGTAAGATTGGGTGCAAAGGCTTCTATAAAATCGTACATATAACCACGTAAAAAAGTACCTTTTCTAAACCCAATATTAGTAGTGCTATAGGCAAACAAATGGCTAGCATCTAACGCCACTAGGTCACCGTCCAGTTCTGGCTCATAGGCCATCGAGGCTATGATGCCCACACCAACCCCTAGCCTAACGTAAGCTTTAATAACGTCAGAATCTACAGCTGTAAAAACCACCTTTGGCTCTAGGTGAACACTATTAAAAGCATCATCTAGTTTAGATCGTCCGGTGAAACCAAATACATAAGTAACTATAGGGTGTGTTGCTAACTCTTCTAAAGATAGCTTTTCTATCTGCGCTAGAGGGTGGTCTTTAGGCACTACAACACATCGGTTCCAGTGGTAACAAGGCATCATCAATAGACCACTAAATTGGTCTATTGCTTCTGTAGCAATAGCGAAGTCTACTTCGCCATCAGAGGCTAGACTGGCAATTTGTTTGGGCGTGCCTTGCTGCATATGTAATGACACATCAGGGTACTGGCCAATAAAATTATTAATGACCTTAGGTAAAGCATAACGTGCCTGCGTATGTGTGGTGGCGATCGACAAAGCACCTTTTGTCTCATCAGTATACTCTTGTGCCTTACGTTTAATACCATCAACTTTTAACAGTACGTCATGGGCTGACTCTAAAATAGCTTGGCCTGCAGGAGTAACATGAGTGAGGTGCTTTCCGCTTCTGGCAAAAATTTCAACACCTAGCTCATCTTCTAATAAACGAATTTGCTTACTTATGCCTGGCTGTGACGTAAACAAACTCTGGGCCGTGGCGGAGACATTAAGGTTGTGTTTTTCTACTTCGCAGATGTATCTTAGCTGTTGTAACTTCATAAGAACTGTTTAAACCAGACAGAATGATCTATAAATCATACCACATAGACCAAAAAAGCATATAGGTATAATTATAGTGTGTTGACCTGATGCAACAGGTCAACTAAATCAACAATGGCTGGAATACCAATCACAGTTTTACTAGTCAACTGGCCTTGTGAATTATAAAACACTAAAGCTGGAGGACCTACTATGCGCATAGATTGCATGAGCTGCTTTGCTGCAAGGCTATTAGCTGTGACATCTACTTTAACTACCTTAAAGTCCTCAAGGGCAACTTGTACCCGCTTATCAGTGAAAACAAAGCTATCTAATTCCTTACAAGAGATACACCAATCGGCATAAAAGTCTAGCATCACTGGTTGTTTATCCAGTTTTGCCTGCTGTAATAAGGGTGTGACTGCTTGAGGCAACACCTTGATCATGTTTAGGTTTTGCAACGAAGATTTGGTCATGGTGTTAGTTGAGCTAGCAATAAGATTACCAAGCGGCTGCTGCAGCGATCCGGTGCCTGCGAACTGCCCTAGCACTAACAAAGCACCATATAGACCTAAGAACATTGCTAAGGTATAACTTATTACTGCAGCTGCCATTGTCTTTAAAGGGGGCTGCCAACGATGATGTAAGGCCAATATTAAGGCGATGACAATAGCTATTAACCCAACCAACATAAGTGTAGCCTCTGGCCAAACGCGGTCAGTCATCCAAAGTGCCATGAGCAGCATTAAGAAACCGAAACCCACTTTAACTCTTTGCATCCAAGGGCCTGTTTTAGGAATCCATTTGCTCGCTGATGTACCTACTAACAATAATGGCACCCCCATACCTAATCCCATTGCAAACAAGGCTAAACCCCCAGTAGTTGCATCACCAGTTTGGGCAATAAATAGTAACGCACCCGCCAACGGGGCAGCTACACATGGGCCTACCACTAATGCAGACAATATGCCCATGACCGCCACACTGGTATATTGGCCGCCTAATTGGTTATCACTTATGGCGTTAATTTTAACTTGTATGGCAGGTGGCATTTGCACATTAATTAAGCCAAACATTGCCAAGGCGAACAGCACAAACAAAGCTGCTGTGAAACTTATCACTAGAGGATGTTGTAAAGCAATTTGTACATTGGCACCGCTTACTCCTGCAACTACGCCAGCTAAACTGTATGTTGCAGCCATAGATAAAACATAAACAAGAGACAATAAAAAACTTCTCGCTGGCCCAGGTTTTGGGTTAAGGCCAACAATAATGCTAGATAAAATGGGCACCATAGGTAATACACACGGCGTAAAAGCTAAGGCCAAACCAGCTAAGAAAAAAATTAGTAATAAGGTAGTAATGGACGTATTTTCTAGATTTTTTATAAACCAATTAGCATCGGTACCATGAGTGTTAGACCAGTCTGTATCACTAAAAGCCAATGGTAGAATAACCGCGGTAGTACCAGTGATGGTGGTCAGTTCGATCGTTTTTTTCTGTGGCGGATAGCAAACTCCTCCGCTCCAACAACCTTGGTAATGAATTGTGAGGTGAGTGGCTTTGGTGACCGAACTAGGTAAAACGCCAGATATATGAAGCTGTTGATAATAGACCTTTGTGGTACCGAACACAGGGTCTTCCTTAACTTCAGCTGGAGGTAATAACACCTGTTCTAAGGATTGGTTATCAGACGTGGTAAAAACCAGTTTGTCTTGATAGAGGTAATAGTCGTCTGCAATAGTCCAGACCACATTGATTTGATCATTGTTTTGTTGAGCATTGATAGAAAAAGCCTGCTCCGCAGGCAATGGATGTTTGGTGGAACTAAACAGTGAAGCCTGAGCATGGACACAGAGCAGTAAACCCATGAATAGGGCAAATATTTTCTTTATAGTGAAAAAGCTGCTCTTTTTACCCAGTATTGCCATGATCCTTTTTTTCTCTCAAATACGATTTAGGTGAGATTCATTTGTTTGTGGGCCTTTGTTTGTGTTACAAAGGACGGCTTGATTATAGCGTTTAGACCCTACCATAAGCCAATCTTTACCGGCATTTACTATTAGTTATTTTATAGAGACAAAACATGACCGATCGTCGCATCGAAGACCTGAATATTGCTAGCCAACAGGTGCTTACTTCCCCTGAAGATCTCAAAAACCAATTACTGACCACTAGTATGATCGCTGATGGCGTAATGCAGTCACGTCAAACCATCAAAAACATCTTAGATGGCAAGGACCACCGTTTGTTTGTAGTCATTGGGCCATGCTCTATCCATGACACAGAAGCTGCGTTAGATTATGGGCGCCGCCTAGCCGATTTAGCGAACGAACTCAAAGACACACTTTATATTGTTATGCGGGTGTACTTTGAAAAACCACGTACTACTGTTGGTTGGAAAGGTCTAATTAATGATCCCCATTTAGATGGCACTTTTGATATTGAAACAGGGTTATACATTGGGCGTAAGCTCATGTTGGATTTAGCAGCTATGGGCTTACCATTGGCGACAGAAGCACTGGATCCTATTTCACCTCAGTATCAATCAGATTTGTGGAGTTGGGCAGCCATTGGTGCACGGACTACTGAATCTCAAACCCATCGTGAAATGTCGTCTGGGTTATCTTGTCCTATTGGCTTTAAAAATGGTACTGACGGAGGTCTAACGGTGGCATTTAATGCTTTAGAATCGATGGCTTCACCTCATTCTTTCTTAGGTATCAACCCCCATGGACAAGTATCTATAACACGTACTAGTGGCAATCAATATGGCCATGTAGTGCTGCGTGGAGGTGGTGGCAAGCCTAACTATGACACTGCCAATGTAGCCACGTGTGAACAAGCGCTTGCAAAAGATAGTTTATCGGGCAATATCATGGTGGACTGTAGTCATGCCAACTCCAGTAAAGACCCAGCTATCCAACCTTTAGTAATGGCCAACGTTGCCCAACAAATAAATGAAGGTAATGACTCTATTGTTGGTCTGATGATTGAAAGTAACATTAATTGGGGCAATCAATCTATTCCGCAAGATCTGTCTCAATTACAATATGGTGTTTCTGTTACAGATGCTTGTATAGACTGGGACACAACCCAATCTAGCATGCGCGAACTGGCCATGAAGCTTAAGAACAGTTTACCTAACCGCTCTAGATTAGTTTAAGTCTCTTTTGAAAGCAGAAAACCAGCAATTAATGCTGGTTTTCTGCTTTCAAAAATCCTACATGTAGGCATTTTCTGTATTAGTGTGGTCTGTGACATCGCGTACTGCAAAAATGCCAGGGATTTTTTCCTTTAAGGTTTTTTCGACGCCTTCTTTTAGAGTTAAGGAGACAGAACTACAACCTTGGCAACCACCACCAAACTTCAGTACGGCGACGTTACCCTCTTCTTCTTCTACTACACCTACCAGGCTTACATCACCACCGTGAGAGGCTAAACTTGGATTGATTTCTGTATAAAGATAATAATTAACCTGAGCGTCTAAAGGACTATCAGCGCTCACTTGGGGCATTTTAGCATTTGGGGCTTTAATAGTAAGCTGCCCACCCATGCGGTCTGAACTATAGTCAATGAAGGCTTCGTCTAAAAAGTCTACACTGGCTGGGTCAACATAAACCCGGAATTTTTCAAGGTCTGAAAACTCATCGGTAATTTTAACTTCATCTGGACGACAGTAAGCTAAACAGGTTTCAGCGTTTGGGGTGCCTGGATCAGTAACAAATATACGTACAGAAATGCCTTCTACATCTTGTTTTGAAAGCAACTCTGCTAGATAGTCTTGTGCACTGGGGGTAATGTCTATGTAATCCACTGTGTTTTCCTTTTTTACTTACTACTTTAGTAACCCTTAGGGCTGCTACTTTGGCTCCATTATATACCCTACTGTTTTACTTGGGTATTCATTTTAAAGAGTTGATAAAAAAGCATATAATAGACTATCTATAGTTAACATTACTTTCTAGACATTTGTTAAGCGGCGAGACATGAGTTATTCCCAAAAAACCTATTTAAATGTTTCACAACAACCTTCATTGGCAAATTTGTTGCGCATTGCCGCGCCATTAAGTGGTGCCATGTTATCACAGGCTATTTTAGGTTTGGTAGACACTGCACTGGTTGGGAATCTGGGTGGTTTAGCCTTAGCTAGCGTTAGTATTGGCAGTTATTTGGTGTTTATTTTGGTCGCTATCATTACTGGGTTTGGCACTGGCTGGCACAGCCTAGTGTCCCAATTTACTCTGTCACATAAAGGGTTACTTGAATTAGGGCTAGTATGCGGATTGCTCATCTGCGTTGGTTTGGGCTTAACAGGTGCCTACGTGGCAGAAGATGTAATTAACTTATTCGTTTTGGATGATCGAATTAATAGTCTTGCTACTTATTATGGTCAATCTCGCCTGTGGGCCTTACCCGCTATTATTATAAGTATTGCAGCTAGAATCTATTGGAGTGAGCAAGGTAATGCGTGGCAATATACCAAAATAATTTTACTAGCTCACCTAGCGAACATACCTATTAGTTATGGACTTATTTATGGTGTTGCTGGACTGCCTGCTATGGGTGCGGTAGGTGCTGGTTTTGGCACTAGTATTGCAATTTGGTTGGGTGTTTTGACACAGCTGGCTTTGTTATTTAGGAGTGGCCATTATAGTTTAAGGAGCTTAACTAGTAGCTGGCATCTTGGTTTAAAGAACTGGCCATTGCTGTTGCGCTTTACTTGGCCTCCCATGTTACAACAGTTAGCGTTTGCTTTACATTTAGCTGTGTTCTTTTGGATTTTGAGTCAACTTGGTGTCTCCGCCTTGGCAGCCTCATTTGCGGTACTCAATGTTGGGCTGTTACTTATACTTCCCGCCATTGGTTTAGGCCAGGCTGCATTATCTCTTATAGGCACTGCAGTAGCCGATGGAGACAGGGAGCGTGCTAAAAAATGGAGCATGTTAATTTTTCGCACGGCAGTGTTTACTGCGCTAGCTTTAACGCTCTGTGTTGCGGTTGTTAGCCAATGGCTGGCGCAACTGCTTTTGGTTAACCGAGAATTACAGCATCTAATGGCCACAGCCTTACCTTGGTACGCAACGGCTATGGTATTAGAAACTATGATCATTATCTTAAGTCGCTTGCTACTGTTGGCGGGCCTGCTTAAAACTGCCTTGGTACTGGTGATTGCTAGTCAATGGCTGCTGTTCTTGCCACTAATGGCTTGGTTGACACCAATATATGGCTTTATGTCTGTATGGTGGTTACATATAGGTTACCGAATGCTTGCAGTTTTGTTACTTTGGCTAGTTTGGAGGCGCTATACATTAAGTTTGCCCATAGGCATAAAATTTTCCCTAAACAAGGAATAGTGATGCACACGGAATCAGTAATTTTTTCATTTTTCTTAATCTTCACCGGTGCAGCCCTGCTTGCTACATTGTCTTTGTATTTTAGGCAGCCGTTGCTTTTAGCCTATATTGCTTTAGGCGCTATATTAGGGCCTTTTGGCCTCGAGTGGGTGGTAGATACAGAGTTATTAGCAGATGTTTCTCACATTGGCATTATTTTTCTGCTGTTCCTTATTGGCCTTGATATGCAGCCTAGCCATTTATTACAGATGTTACGAAAAGGCTATATGGTTGCATTGATAAGCTCCGTAGCTTTTGCTTTATTAGGCTTTCTGGTGGGTTATGGTTTTGGTTTTAGTTTGATTGATAGCCTTATTATTGGCGCATCTACCATGTTTTCAAGTACCATTATTGGTATTAAACTACTTCCTACTACTGTTTTACATCACAAACAAACGGGTGAGCTTGTAGTGGGTTTGTTGTTACTGCAAGACTTATTAGCTATTATTTTATTAACGCTTTTAACCACTCTAGGCCAACAATTCAGTGAGGGATTAGAGCTGTCTTTAAATGCTGATCTATTAATAAGTCTTGGCGCCTTACCATTGGTTATGTTGGCTGCACTGGGCTTTGTTCGTTGGGTACTGTTGCCCCTCATTCAACGCTTTGATCGTTTCCACGAATACATATTTCTTTTAGCGTTGGGTTGGTGTTTGGGTTTAGCTGAATTAGCTCATGGTATCGGTTTATCTGCTGAAATAGGCGCTTTTATTGCTGGGGTGAGCCTAGCTTCTAGTCCGATCAGTCAGTACATTGCTATAAACTTAAAACCAATTAGAGATTTCTTTTTGGTGTTGTTTTTCTTTTCAATGGGTGCAAGCTTTAACTTTCCGCTTATGCACACTGTTTGGTTTCAGTGCTTGGTATTGGCAACTCTTGTGGTGACCATAAAACCCATTGTTTTTGGTTGGATCATTAGACCTATTTGCAAATCTAAGGCAACTTCATGGGAGGTTGGCTTTAGGTTAGGTCAAACGAGTGAGTTTTCTATTTTGATTGCTACCCTTGCTGCCTCTAGTATGTTGATTGGTGAGACTGCGTCTTTGCTTATTCAAGCTACAGCAATCATTACCTTTGTTGCATCATCATATCTTGTAGTTTGGAACTTTAAGACACCCATCGCAGTAAAGGACCACTTACGCCACGACTAAAAAAGCCCCAACAGGAAACCTGTTGGGGCTTTTTTAGTTAAGTAGAAAATCGCTTAGTTTATCGTTTTAACTTGGGTTTTAATGAGCGCCTCAGCTGTGCGACTAGCTGCAAGGTTTTCTTTACCATTTTCCATAACTGGTCGTGCTTCACTTTGGGCAAAGCTAGAGGTGGTTTTAATTCCACTGGCTGCTAGATGTTCTATAATGGCAGTCACTGGCTGTTGAGACAATTTAAGGTTATAGTCCGCGTCGCCTCGAGTGTCTGCATGACCAACAACTTGGACTGCTAATAATTGTTCTGCTCCTTGCGAGACTTCAACAAACTTATTAAGAATTGAATTGGCCTTGACGCTGAGTGCTGAACTATCGGTACCAAAATAAATAGAAGTTTCATAATTTTCAACTGAAAGAACAGCCACTACTGCTGCCAGTTCTATGATTTCAACCATTTCCTCAATCTTTTCTGGTTTCACGTCTTCAACAACTGCAGGCGCCATTTCTTCAACCACTTCTGGGGCATGACATGAGTTGCGACCAAGGTTAGCAAAGTCTACTGCACGCACACATTCTCCATTAGTACTCAATATGGGCTTGCCGTTGATTGTCCTCCAAACCGTATTGGATCGATGCTCTCCATGACCCCATGACCCCATGACGGGGTCACAACTAAAACTACTGCTAAACCTAAAACTGTCTTATTAAATTTCATGACCTAACTACTCCAAATAGAATTATTGCTTAGGATTGCTTCACTTGTAATCAACTATTGAATAGATTTTGATGGTTGCCGTATTTTTTACGAAAAAAGTAAAAATATAAAATTTAATTTAGCTTGGCTGTCTCATGGTCACTAATTCTTCTGCACTAGTAGGATGGATCCCTATGGTTGCATCAAAATCAGCCTTGGTCGCGCCAGCCTTCATTGCTACGGCAAAACCTTGAAGCATCTCACCAGCACCTTCTCCAACTATATGTAGTCCAATAACTTGATCCGAAACAGTATCCACAATTAACTTCATAAAACTACGCTCATCACTGCCGCTCAAGGTATGTTTCATAGGTTTAAAGTCTGAACGGTAAACTGTGATTTCGCCATGCTCTTCGCGGGCTTGCTGTTCTGTTAACCCAATAGTACCAACGTTAGGTTGAGTGAACACCGCTGTTGGAATAAGCTTATAGTCCATGCGTTTGGTGCCATCACCATACCAGTTATTAATTAAAGTCATTGCTTCGGCCAGTGCCACAGGTGTTAATTCAATACCCCCAGTGACATCACCCAAAGCATAGACATTGTCTATGTTAGTCTGAAACTTATCATTGACGGCAATGGTCCCTTTCGAAGTGGTCTCTATTGCTAAATTTTCTAAACCAATACCGGTCAATCGAGGGTTGCGCCCTATAGCCATGAGCACTTGATCAACCTCTAAATTGGTGCCGTCTGCAAAAGTGACTAGCAAGCTACGATCAGCTTGTTGAACAACATTGCTTACTTGGCTTTGGTAGTTCATTTCGATGCCCTGTTTACGCATTTCTTGATCAACAAAACGTCTCACATCATCATCAAAGCTGCGCATAATAAGATCACCACGGTATGACACCTGTACTTGGCTGCCTAAACCCTGAAAAATACAAGCAAACTCAAGAGCAATGTAACCAGCACCAACCACTAATAGCCGTTTTGGGAACTCTAACAGATCAAATATTTCATCTGAACTAATTAATAAGTGGGCGTAGTCGACATCTGGAATGTTTGGGGTACCCCCAGTAGCAATGACAATGCGTTCGGCGGTGTAATCAGTGCCATCAACAGTAACAGTGTTTGCATCTTTGAGGATGGCGTAACCACGAATGATCTGGGCACCTGAATTGTCCAAAAGTTCAGCGTAAATACCATTGAGGCGACTAATTTCAGCTTTTTTATTAGCCACCAACGTCGGCCAGTCGAATGTTGCTGAGGATAGGCTCCAACCAAAACCCTTGGCATTTTCGAAATCATGGCTAAAATGGCTGGCGTAAGTGTAGAGTTTTTTAGGCACACAGCCTACATTTACACACGTACCTCCCAATGCTTTGTCGTCAGCAATAGCAACCTTTGCACCCTGCCCTGCTGCAATGCGTGCAGCTCTCACACCGCCTGAACCTGCACCAATAACAAATACATCAAAATCAAATTTCATAAGGACAAATCTCTATAGCCGAGTTATATGTTCGAAGTAAACTAACGCAAATAAATGAAAACAGAAAGATTCAAAAGTACGACCGTTCAAACCGATCACTATTTCCATTACAATAGTACAAAGTCTATCAGCCTTCCAACGTCATTGTTGGTTTTACATCACTTTAATCGAGTTAAAATTAATGTTCCTCGTCTCCTTTAACATCAATAGTATCCGTGCCCGCCTCCCACAACTGGAAGCCATCGTAGGTCAATATCAGCCTGCTGTTATTGGCCTGCAAGAAACCAAAGTTCAGGACCAGGAATTTCCTATAGAAGAGACGAAACGACTAGGTTACGAAACGATTTTTCATGGTCAAAAAGGTCATTATGGTGTGGCTTTAATGACTAACCTACCTATTCTGAAGGCGATTAAAGGGCTACCTGGAGATACTGAAGATTCTCAGCGGCGCCTAGTAGGCGCAGTTTTGCAGTTACCTAGTGGGGACACTATGACTGTATTTAATGGCTATTTTCCTCAAGGCGAAAACATTGCGCACGAGAGTAAATTTCCTGCTAAGAGAGACTTTTATTCTGGCCTTACCCACCTGCTCAACACCCAGTACAAGAACACAGAACATTTGGTGGTAATGGGTGATATTAATGTTGCTGCGCAAGACTTAGACATAGGAATTGGCGATGACAACCGGAAGCGCTGGCTCAAATCGGGTAAGGCTAGCTTTCAGCCAATAGAGCGTCAATGGTTAAGTGATTTGCGTCAATTTGGGCTCACCGACAGTTATCGTCAATTACATCCTCAGGTGGAGGATTACTCTTGGTTTGATTATCGCAGCAGAGGCTTTGAACGTGAACCAAAACGAGGGCTTCGTATTGACCAAATTCTATTAACCAACAGTTTACTTGATTGCTGTAAAACAGCAGATGTTGATTATGTGATACGTGGCATGGAAAAACCTTCAGACCATTGCCCAATTTTTGTGGAGTTAGCGATAGATTAAAGTCGTATAACAATTTTAATTCATATTCATATTCTTTTTGATTATAATGATCTTCCTATGTACTTTGTTGCTGATTTTAATGCTATTTTGTATTAGTATGCAATTAGTAGTAATTCTTTAACCTTTGACTCAAAAGCACTAATATAAGTGCGGAGAAAATTGCCTTATGACCCACCTTAACCAAAAAGCCTTTGAAGCTGAATCCGATTTAAAAGCTAAAGCCAAAATAGCTGCTGCCATGCTAAAGGCCATTGCTAACGAAAGTCGCATACTTATTTTATATAACCTAGAAGGTAAAGAACTTTCTGTTACTGATTTAAATGACTACTTAGACTTGAGCCAGTCTGCCTTGTCTCAGCATTTAGCGGTATTGCGTAAAGATGGTTTGGTTAAGACTCGTCGAGAATCACAAACTATTTTTTATTCACTTTCGGACATTCGAGCGTCTAAAGTTATTAAAACGCTACGTGAACTTTACTGCTCATAATTTAAAGAACATGTTTCCCTAGTTTAAATCTAGTAGTGACAGGCACAAAAAAGCCCCCAGCTAGATTGTAGTTGAGGGCTTTTTATGGTTTGGAGCTTAGTCAACTAAAAGGTTATGCGCTCAGTTCCAATAGCAGCTTATTAAGGCGTGAAACATAAGCAGCTGGATCCTCTAGCTGCCCACCTTCAGCCAATTGAGCTTGATCAAACAACACGCGCGTCAGCTCACTAAAGCGGTCTTCATCAGTTTCGTCGTTAAGCTTGGCAACTAATGGATGCTCTGGATTGAGTTCAAACGTTGGTTTAGTAGAAGGCATGGCTTGGCCAGCAGCTTCCATAATACGTCGCATTTGTAGGCCCATATCATCTTCACCAACCACTAAACAGGCTGGAGAATCAGTTAAACGATGGGTAATGCGTACGTCTTCTACCTGGCCTTCAAGTACACCTTGCACACGTTCAACCAAACCTTGGTATTGCTTAGCTTGCTCTTCTTGCACTTGCTTTTCTGCTTCGTCTTCTACTTCACCAAGATCTAACGCACCTTTAGCCACATCTTGTAGCTGGGTGCCATCAAAGTCCATCATGTGTGACATCAACCACTCATCAACACGTTCAGACAACAACAGTACTTCGATGCCTTTTTTACGAAAGATCTCAAGGTGTGGGCTATTCTTAGCTGTGTTGTGATTATCTGCAACTACATAATAGATCTTGTCCTGGCCCTCTTGCATACGACTCTTGTATTGCGCCAAACTGTGGGTTTGATCCACTTTGTCGTCTGTGCTGGAAGAGAAACGCAACAAGTTTGCAATTTTTTCTTTGTTGTTGTGGTCTTCTGCAGGGCCTTCTTTCATCACCTGGCCAAATTCTTTCCAGAACGTAGCATATTGTTCAGGCTCTTTCTTGGCCATTTTTTGAAGCACATCAAGCACGCGCTTAGTTAATGCCGAGCGCATTGAGTCAATTACAGGGTCTTTTTGTAAGATTTCACGAGAAACGTTGAGCGACAAATCGTTGCTGTCTACTACGCCTTTAATAAAGCGTAAGTACATCGGTAAGAACTGCTCAGCTTCATCCATGATGAAAACACGCTGTACGTATAGCTTTAAACCACGGGTCGCTTCACGCTGATACATATCCATTGGCGCTTTGGCTGGAATGAATAGTAAGCTGGTATATTCAAGCTTACCCTCAACCTTGTTATGGGCCCAAGACAAAGGTTGTTGGAAATCATGAGATACATGCTTGTAAAACTCGTGGTATTGCTCATCGGTCACTTCTGAACGAGACTTAGTCCAAAGTGCTGTGGCTGAGTTTACAGTTTCTTCTTCTGGTTCTTGCTTATCTGCATCTTCGCCATAATGCTCTTTCATCATGATGACAGGGATAGAGATGTGGTCGGAGTATTTACGTACTAAGCTGCGTAGGCGAAAGCCGTCTGCAAATTCATTTTCATCTGCTTTAAGGTGCAAAATAATTTCGGTACCACGACCCAACTTTTCAACTTGGGAAATATCAAACTCGCCTTCACCTTTTGAGCGCCATAATACGCCTTCAGAAGTTTCTGACCCAGCTTTACGGGTAATTACTTCTACTTCATTAGCAACGATGAAAGAGGAGTAAAAACCAACACCAAACTGGCCAATAAGTTGCGAATCTTTTTGTTGATCACCAGTTAAGTTTTGTAAAAACTCAGAAGTGCCAGACTTAGCAATAGTTCCCAAATGGTCGATCACATCAGCACGGTTCATACCAATGCCATTATCACTAATACTTAGCGTATTGGCTTCTTTATCGAATTTGATATGGATAGCAAGGTCACTATCATCACCATAGAGACTACCATCAGACACCGCGGCAAAGCGCATTTTGTCTGCAGCATCAGATGCGTTAGAGATAAGTTCACGCAGGAAGATTTCCTTGTTACTGTACAAGGAATGTATCATTAGGTGCAAAAGTTGCTTAACTTCTGTTTGAAAACCTAAAGTCTCAGCCTTACTCTCAGTCTTAGTTTCAGTACTCATTGGGCGTATTTTCTCCGTAAATCATGGGCGGCGCAAGTAGCGCTAGTAAAATGGTTACGGGAACAATGATGGGGGTGGCTTGAATAATTTCAAGCCACATTAGCTGCTTTATACCTGTTCACCTCACAAAAGGTGTGTTCTAGCTGCTGCTAGAGGTTCAGGTTCATTGGTTTGCCACGCCAGAACAGTAACGTTGGCAATACGTTTACCTTGCATACTGTGCTAAACCGAGCATAAGTAGGTTTACAGAGGCAGCCCAAATATAATTTATGAAGAAATTAATAATTATAGGTAGCGTTGGGTTGTGGCTAGCTAATGCGGCGACCACTTCCATAAAACTAGCAATAACACCCCCAATGTAATACTGGAACGATTGGGTTCGAGTTGGCTATTGGAAGCTGTTATAACCTTTATGCTTGGTTATTTTCAGTGTGGTAACAGCTGCAAAAAGTTATGAGTTTGATCGATACGAGTACTAGTATCCATGAAACCTTTAAAGATAGTTTACGATGCTAAATGAGGTGATAGTCAACTAATGTTTTTCGATTTTTTGAGTCATTAGAACCCTTGAGTTCGGCAAGCGAACTAGAGTTAAACTCTCGAGTGTAGAGGATGTAAACCACTACGCTAGTGCTGGCCATAAATACCAGTGGATGCAAAGACCAGGTTAGAACCGCAAGGCTGTAATAATAAGCACGTAACCCAAAGTTAAAATTATTAGCCGCCATGGATAAGATTTTGGCAGAACGATTAACATGATCCATTAGGTCCTTGTGCTCAGATATGTCACCTAATACCACTGGCGCACTAGAAATCATTACTGATACAAAACCGTACTGCCTAAGGCTCCAAGTAAACTTAAAAAAGGCATACACAAACATTAACGTGAGAAAGAACAACTTAAACTGCCATTCCAAAGACGATTGCGGCGGTAATAAAGGGATATCGTGGACAATGTGTACAACATCATCGGTGCGGCCAATCAATGTAACTAGACCTGCTAATATCAACAAACTAGAGGATGAAAATAAAGTGACATAACGCTCTAAGTTTGCTATAGCACCAATGTCTGCCATGCGCATTTCTCGCGCAATCATACGCGTCATCCACCGCTGTCGGTAAGCATGCAGCACGCCAGCCAAGGAATCTTTATTTTTAGAGGCCCTTATAGCATAAGCCTGGTAACCACGTACCGAAATCACAAACCATGCCAAAGCCAGCAGGTTCCAACCTTGGTCTGGAAGCACATTGGCAATGTAGGAACTGATATATTGTATCAAGTTAGCCTTCTTCTTCGTGCTGCTGGAATACAGACTTTTGTTTCTTTTTGGTGGCTAAGCCTTTTTGTTTACGCACTTGATAACTGGAAGGCGACAAATTCTTAGCAACGATGGATTTTTTTTATGGGGCTTACTTAAAAGTCACACCAGCTACGGCAGGCATTTTCTTTTTGACACGAGTCATGTGGGTTCAGCTCAATGGCATTAGTAATAATATATAGTAATTTTACCATGCTTCAGTATTAGTTTGGGCGCCATATGCTTATTTTTTTTACAGCTCTGCTGTAAAATTATGGTAACAACACAGAATCCAATACAGCTGTTAAATAATGACTATATGGTGACAAAGTAATACCAGAATATGTTGCTATACTGTTTTCGTAATCAAGGTACTGATCCAAATAGATCATTGGGTTGTCCTAGCTGTGGGGCAGCTCTGTATGCTACTTTGACGTTAAATAAATTGCCGGCACAATAGTCTGTAATTATCACTCTGGTCATTTAGGGCGTAATATTTGCACATTTTTTTAAATTTAAAAAGTCTACAGTTTTTGGTTCACATGTTGCTTGGTCCAATAATCGTTATCGGTACGTAAACCCATGGCATTGTCCTAGGCAAGCTACAACAGTCACTTTGCCAGTGCCCTAACTTCGACTATAACGAACGCAACGCAAAATTTCGTCATAAGCAATCGTCATAGCGGGCCATTCTAGGTTTTTTATTATCGGTGCTACGGCTATGCCTTTAACCATTAGCCCCATTTGATACTGAATCACAGACACAGCCGAACTGGCTTCTTGTGGTAGGTTATTAAAGGCAGATGTGTACAGGTATATGGGAGCAAATAGTTCTGGATAAACTAGGTGATTTGGCAATACGGGAATACACCCTAACTGCACTGCTTCTAGCACAGCTAGCCCTTGAAACTCATGCAGCGCCGTAGACAGTACTATATCGGCTGCCGCCAGCCAACTAAGGTAGTGATGACGGGGTTCAGCATACCCAAATTGAATAATTTGAGTACTGAATTCATCTTTTATTTGTTCAAATTCG
>MDSY01006027.1_pt1 | contig 20015 bp, 18 predicted proteins | sample 811131 | NCBI WGS metagenome assembly MDSY01 (sample SAMN05326643, study PRJNA326480) | marine metagenome | isolation source: seawater | place: Atlantic Ocean: South West | collected 2010
CCAATTAGAGCAAAATATATAAGAGTAATTTTTTGTGAAATAGGAAGGATTTTAAGCCATATATTAAATGTGACCACCCAAGCTTTAGACGTTGGTGCATTGACTCCGTCTCTGTGGGGATTTGAAGAACGGGAAACTCTAATGACATTTTATGAAAGAGCTTCAGGCTCCAGATTACATGCAAATTACTTTAGAACAGGTGGAGTTAACCAAGATCTTCCCACTAAACTAATTTCAGATATAGATAAATTTTGCAGGACATTCCCTAAAATCCTTGATGACCTAGAAAGTTTGCTGACAGATAATAGGATATTTAAACAGCGAAATGTAGAAATAGGTATAGTATCCAAGCAAGATGCTCTTGATCATAGTTTTTCAGGTGTGATGTTAAGAGGATCAGGTATTCCTTGGGATTTAAGAAAATCTCAACCATATGAATGTTATAAAGATTTAGACTTTAAAATACCCGTAGGTAAAAACGGAGATTGTTATGACCGTTATCTTTGTAGAATAGAAGAAATGAGAGAAAGTGTAAAAATTATAATTCAATGCATAGAAAATATTCCTAAAGGCCCCATCAAATCAGTTGATGGAAAAGTCTCACCTCCCAACAGAGAAGATTTAAAACAATCTATGGAAGCTCTTATTCATCATTTTAAACTTTTTACAGAAGGATACAGGGTGCCAGCAGGCAATGTTTATACAGCAGTAGAGGCACCAAAAGGAGAGTTTGGAGTTTATTTGATATCAGATGGAAGCAACAAACCTTATAGATGTAAAATTAGAGCACCTGGATTTTCACATCTTCAAGCTATGGACTATCTAATAAAAGGACATATGTTAGCAGATGTTCCGGCGGTTCTAGGATCACTTGACATTGTTTTTGGAGAAGTAGACAGATGAGTTTAAAAAAAGTAAGCAGCGATCAACCTAAAAGCTTTGTTTTTTCTGAATCTAATCAGTTAATTGCCGAAAGTATTTTAAAAAAATACCCAAATAAAAATAAAAAAAGCGCTGTTATGCCCTTACTTTATTTGGCGCAAAGACAAAATCTGAATTGGATACCCTTAGCAGCAATGAAGTATATAGCTAAATATTTATCAATTTCCTACATAAACGTTTATGAAGTAGCGACTTTTTACTCAATGTACAATCTTTCTCCAGTAGGAAAGTATTTTGTTCAAGTTTGTACTACAAGCCCTTGTTTGATTAGAGGAGCAGATAAACTAGTAAAAGCATGCAAAGAAAAAATATCAGAGAAAGAAAATAAAATTTCTAAAGACGGAAAATGTTCTTGGGTAGAAGTTGAATGTTTGGGCGCTTGTGTTAACGCCCCTATGATGCAAATCAATAATGATTATTACGAAGATTTAGATGAGAAAAAAACAAAAGATATTATAGACTCATTACTTAATGACAGTCCAATGAAACCAGGATCTTATCGAGGAAGAAAAAACACGGCACCAGAAAAGATTAAAATTCCCAACGGAGACAAACATGCTTAAAGATAAAGATAGAATATTTACAAATTTATATAATAATTTTGGTTGGGATATTGAAAATTCAATTAAAAGATCTGACTGGAAAAACACTTCAAGTATAATCTCGAAAGGTCGAGAATGGATAATAGACGAAATTAAAACTTCAGAACTTAGGGGTAGAGGTGGAGCAGGGTTTTCAACTGGGTTAAAATGGTCTTTTGCGCCTAAAGAAGTTGGTTCAAGACCTCATTATTTAGTAATAAACGCAGACGAGTCTGAACCTGGCACATGTAAAGATAGGGATATTTTAAGATTTGAACCACAAAAACTAATTGAGGGTTGCTTAATAGCAGGTTACGCAGTTAACGCACATACTTGTTATATTTATATCAGGGGAGAATATTTTAATGAAGGCAATAGACTCCAGGAAGCTATAAATCAGGCTTATGAAAAAAAATTTTTAGGAAAAAATGCATGCGGATCTGGATGGGATTTTGATATACATATTCATTTTGGTGCAGGCGCGTATATTTGTGGAGAAGAGACTGCTTTACTTGAAAGTATAGAAGGAAACAAAGGTCAGCCTAGGTTAAAACCACCATTCCCTGCATTAGTCGGTTTATACGGCTGTCCAACTATCGTTAATAACGTTGAAACAATAGCCGTAGTTCCTACCGTACTAAGAAGAGGGGCAAGTTGGTTTGCATCAATAGGAAAGCCTAAAAATACAGGAACTAAAATTTTTTGTATATCTGGAAACGTCAACTCGCCTTGTAATGTCGAAGAAGAAATGGGCATACCGTTAAAAGATTTAATTGAAAAACATGCTGGAGGAGTAGTAGGCGGGTGGGAAAATTTACAAGCAGTAATACCAGGAGGTTCATCCATGCCTTTATTACCTAAAAATGTTTGCGACACGATCACAATGGATTTCGATTCTTTAATTGAAAATAAAAGTGGCTTAGGGACAGCGGGAATCGTTGTTATAAATAAAGATCAGGATATCATTGCTTGCATGGCTAGAATAGCTAGATTTTATAAACATGAAAGCTGCGGTCAATGTACGCCTTGTAGAGAAGGTTCTGGTTGGATGTGGAGAATTCTAGACAGAACTGCAAAAGGTAACGCTACTCATAGCGATATAGATTTACTGTCTGACGTAACAAAACAAATTGAAGGACACACTATTTGTGCTTTTGGCGAAGGCTCTGCTTGGCCTGTCCAAGGGTTGTTAAGACATTTTAGAAAAGAAATTGATAAACGATGTAACAATGATCCGATAATTAAAAAGAAAAGAGATGTCCCCTATTTGGTCGACCAACATTTACTAGATAATAAAAATGCCTAAAATAACAATAAACGAAAAAGAAATAGAATTTGAAAAAGGTATGACTGTGCTTCAGGCCTGTGAACTTGCGGAAGTTGAAATACCAAGGTTCTGCTACCATGAAAAATTATCTATAGCAGGAAATTGCAGAATGTGCCTTGTTGAAATGGAAAAATCTCCAAAACCAATAGCCTCGTGTGCAATGCCTGCGGTAGAAGGAATGAAAATAAAAACTAATACTGAATTTGTTGAAAAGGCAAGAAAAGGCATTATGGAATTTTTACTTGTAAACCATCCTTTAGATTGTCCAGTTTGTGATCAGGGAGGTGAATGTGATTTACAAGATCAATCTCTTTATTACGGAGTTGATAAGTCAAGATTTTTAGAAAACAAAAGAGAGGTAAAAGATAAGTACATGGGCCCTCTTATTAAAACACAAATGACAAGATGTATTCACTGCACAAGATGTGTAAGGTTTGCAACCGAGGTAGCAGGTGTTCCAGAAATTGGGGCAATAGGAAGGGGAGAAGATATGGAGATAACAACTTATTTAGAAAAATCTATGGAGTCTGAATTGTCGGCTAACGTAATTGATCTTTGTCCTGTGGGAGCTCTCACATCAAAACCATATGCTTTTGAAGCAAGACCTTGGGAGCTTAAAAAGACAGAAAGTATTGATGTAATGGACGCTGTTGGATCAAATATAAGGGTAGACACATATGGCTGGGAGGTAAAAAGAGTCCTGCCAAGATTAAACAACCAGATTAATGAAGAGTGGATTTCAGATAAAACGAGATTTTCATGTGATGGATTATTAAAACAAAGATTAGACACACCTTACATAAAAAAAGACAACAAATTAGTTAAATCAAACTGGGACGAAGCTGTTAAATTAATTTGTGAGAAAATAAAAAGTTTTGAACCAAAAGAAATAGCAGGACATATAGGAGACATGGTTAGTTTAGAGAGTTCTTTAGCCCTTAAGATTTTTTTTGATAGCATTAAAAGCAACAACATAGAGTTTAGAGAAAAAAAATATTACATAAATCCAGAGGAAAAAATAAATTATATTTTTAATTCATCAATAGAAGGAATAGAAGAATCAGACCTGATATTATTAATAGGTTGTAATCCACGTTATGAAGCCACTATGGTGAATGCAAGAATTAAAAAAATGTGTAGTAAAAATGAATCTTTAGTTTATTCGATCGGTGACCCAGGTGATCTTACGTACGATTATGAAGTAATTGGTGACAACACTGAAGTAGTAAATGATTTAATTAACGGCAAAAATGAGTTTAGTAAAAAATTTTTAAATTCCAAAAAACCTATTGTAATTTTAGGAGAGTCATGTCTCGAATTAAAATCTGGTAAATTTATATTCGAAGAAATAAAAAATTTTCTTACAAAAAATAATTTTGTTTCAGAGAAATGGAATTCATTGAATATTTTATCTCAAAACGCATCAACAGTTGGTTCATTAGATTTAAAATTAATGAATTATGATGATAATAATAATTTTATATTTTTTGATAAATTAAAAAATAAAGAATTTAAATTTTTATATTTATTAAGCTCTGATAATTTAGATATAGTTAAAAATAATGAGTTTGTAGTTTATCAAGGAAGTCACGGAGACAGAGGAGCTGAAATTGCTGACGTTATTCTACCAAGCCCAGCTTACACAGAACAAAATGGCCTGTATTCAAATCTAGAAGGTAGAATTCAAGAATGCAGGAAAGCATCTTATCCAACAGGAGATTCTAAAGAAGATTGGAAAATATTTAATTTACTTTCAGACAGTATGCATAATAAAAAATTATTTAATTCTCAATCAGAAATTTCAGAGTTAGCCTTAACATTGATTCCAAATTTTTCTAGCATTAACTCTTTGCCAAATAGAAATTTTAAGAATTCAAAAAAAAAGGATGTTAATTTTTTTAATGAAAAAATAACAATTAAACCAATTGACTATTACTTTACCAATTCTATTTCTAGGTCCTCAAAAACAATGGCTGAATGTAGAGTCATTAAAAAAGAGACATTAAAAATGGGAACAAACAACTAATTATGGAATATCTAAGCATACTCGGAGAAGAAATTTATAAAATTCTATTTTTGTTGATACCGATATTAGTTTCCGTAGCAATGATAGTTTGGTTTGATAGAAGGGTGTGGGGTCTAGTTCAAAAAAGAAGAGGCCCTAATGTTGTTGGGCCTTTTGGTTTATTTCAAACTTTAGCAGATGCTTTGAAGTATATTTTTAAAGAAATAATAATACCAGCCAGTTCCAATAAAGTAATATTTGTTTTAGCGCCAATAGTTACAATGACTTTGGCATTAGTTGCCTGGGCTGTAATACCCTTTAGTGAAAACATAGTTCTTTCAGATATTAATGTTGGTATACTTTACTTGTTTGCCATTTCTTCTCTTGGTGTCTATGGGATAATTATGGGCGGATGGGCTTCAAATTCAAAATATCCTTTTCTAGGTGCTATTAGGTCTGCAGCACAGATGGTTTCATATGAAGTTTCAATAGGGATAATAATAATAAACGTTTTGCTATGCGTAGGTTCACTAAACTTAAAAAGTATTGTTTTGGCTCAACAAGATTTATGGTTTGTAATTCCTTTATTTCCAATGTTTGTTATTTTTTTTATCTCAGCTTTAGCAGAAACAAATAGGCCTCCTTTTGATTTACCAGAAGCCGAAGCAGAGCTGGTTGCTGGATACCAAACGGAATATTCTGGAATGATGTACGCAATGTTTTGGCTTGGAGAGTATGCGAATATATTATTAATGTGCGCTATGGGAGCGATATTATTTTTAGGCGGTTGGTTACCACCTCTCGATATATATCCAATTAATATTGTACCACCCCCTGTATGGATGATTTTAAAAATATTATTTTTATTTTTTCTTTTCGCATTAGTTAAAGCTATAGTGCCAAGATATAGATATGATCAATTAATGAGACTTGGCTGGAAAGTATTTCTCCCGTTTTCACTTATTTATGTAGTTTTAACTGCGAGCTTTTTATTTTACTTTAATTTACTACCAACAAAAGATTTTTAAATGAAACTTAACAGAATATTAAAAACCATATTTTTAGCTGAGTTTATTTCGGGGTTGTTTATAGCTTTTAAAGAAATTTTTCGACCATCAAAAACTATAAATTATCCTTTTGAAAAAGGAGTGATAAGCCCACGAATGAGAGGCGAACACGCTTTAAGAAGATATTCTAGTGGAGAAGAGAGATGTATAGCATGTAAGCTATGTGAAGCTGTGTGTCCAGCTCAGGCAATCACTATTGAGTCAACAGAAAGACCCGATGGAGGCAGAAAAGCAACAAGGTATGACATTGATATGTTAAAATGTATTTACTGTGGTTTATGTCAGGAGTCGTGTCCGGTAGAAGCTATAGTACAGGGTTCAAATTTTGAGTTTGCGACAGAAACTAGAGAAGAACTTTACTATAATAAAGAAAAATTATTAGATAACGGAGATAGATGGGAAAGCGTTATTGCTAGAAATATTAAATTAGATAAACCCTATAAATAAATGCTAGCACACGCACTTTTTTTTTATTTTTTTTCTATTATAGCTATATTTTCAGCCTTAATGGTAATTGTTTCAAGAAACACTGTGCATTCTGTTTTTTTTCTTATATTAGACTTCATTTCAGTTGGCTGCCTTTTTATCATGATAGGAGCTGAATTTTTAGGAATGATTTTGCTAATTGTTTATGTTGGAGCAGTAGCTGTTCTATTTCTATTTGTGGTAATGATGTTAAATGTCGCTGAACAAAAGCAATCTTGGTTTATAGGGAAAAAATCTACCCATATACCCTCCGGTTTAATAGTTAGTGTTTTAATTTTTTTAGAATTATTAGTAGTTATAGGTGGCTGGAAATATAAAGATAATATCATAAGTAGCAGCTTATTATCTGTCGATAAAGAATTTTCTAACACACATCAAATTGGAAACGTAATGTACACAGATTATGTATTATACTTTCAGCTTTGTGGAGTAATTTTACTATTATCTATGATAGGAGCTATACTTTTAACGTACAGAAAACGTGAGGGAGTAAAAAAACAAAGTTACATTAATCAAATTTCAAGAGAACCTTCTACTTCTGTAGAGTTAAAAGAGGTTGATTTTAACAAGGGGGTTAAAGTAGATGATTGATATTGGTTTAGGACACTATTTAACATTGGGTGCAATTGTATTTTTCTTAGGAATTGTTGGAATATTCTTAAATAGAAAAAATATTATAGTTATCTTGATGTCAATTGAATTAATATTACTAGCAGTAAACATAAATCTTATTTCTTTTTCAATTTTTTCTGGAGATATAGTGGGTCAAATTTTTACAATGTTAATATTAACTATTGCGGCAGCTGAAGCAGCTATCGGCCTAGCTATTATAGTTGTTTTTTACAGAAATAGAGGATCAATTCGTGTTGAAGACATACATGGAATGAAAGGTTAAATGCAATACGCTGTAATATTTTTACCCTTAATTGGTTCTATACTAGGATATTTTGCAAGATCGTTAGGAAGTTTTTTTTCTGAGATAATTACAAGCTTATGTACTTTAGCTGCATCAGTTTTCGCTATTATAATATTTTACAATGGAATTATATATAATGACTACGGAAATTATAAAATATTTGAATGGATAAGTTCTGGAAGTTTTAATGCAAACTGGTCAATAAACATAGATCCATTAAGTTCAGTAATGTTAGTGGTTGTTACATTTGTTTCTGCTTTAGTTCATATTTATTCAATTGGATACATGAGTCATGATCCACATAAACCAAGATTCATGTCTTATTTATCGCTATTTACCTTTTCAATGTTAGCACTTGTTGTTTCTGATAATTTTTTACAGTTATTTTTTGGTTGGGAAGGCGTTGGATTATGTTCGTATTTATTGATTGGTTTTTGGTACAAAAAAAACTCAGCAAATAATGCAGCAATCAAAGCTTTTTTAGTAAATAGAGTTGGAGACTTTGGACTTGCTATAGGTATATTTTTGATTTTTTACCATTTTGGAACTATAAATTTTAATGAAGTTTTTGAAGCGACTAATCAATTTGCGAATAAGGAAATAAGTTTTTTAGGATTTAAGGCAAATTTAATTACACTTATATGCATGTTTCTTTTTGTTGGAGCCATGGGAAAGTCTGCTCAATTTTTACTTCATACTTGGTTACCTGATGCTATGGAGGGACCTACACCAGTCTCCGCACTAATACATGCGGCAACAATGGTAACAGCGGGAGTATTTTTAGTCGTTAGATGCTCACCTATTTTTGAATATTCTCAATTTGCTCTTAATGTAGTTGCTTGCATAGGCATGATTACAGCTTTATTTGCCGCTTCAGTAGCTTTAGTGCAAAATGATATAAAAAAAATAATTGCATATTCTACTTGCAGTCAATTAGGTTATATGTTTTTTGCCGCCGGTATAGGCGCTTACCATGTTGCTATATTTCACTTATTTACTCACGCTTTCTTTAAAGCCTTATTATTTTTGTGCTCTGGTTCGGTAATACATGCATTCAAAGATGAACAAGATATTTCGAACATGGGAGGGGTAATGAAAAAACTTCCAATAACATACTTGCTAATGTTAATTGGAACTTTAGCCCTCACAGGATTTCCTTTTCTGTCGGGATTTTATTCAAAGGATGCTATAATTGAATTTGCACTTTTTAAGAACACTACAATAGGTAATTACGCGGCTTTTGTAGGTATATTTACAGCATTTTTAACAGCTATCTATTCATGGAGGCTGCTATTTAAAACTTTTAATGGACCTTATAATAATAAAATAATTCCAATAGAAAAAATACATGAGTCACCAATGACTATGTTGGTTCCTTTAATTATATTAGGTTTTGGTTCAATATTTGTAGGCTATTTTTTCAAAGAAATCTTTATAGGTATTGATAGTAAAAACTTTTGGGGTGAATCTATTTTTTTCTTGAAGGAAATTACTCATGGCCATTTATCATTTTTGTTTTTAGCAATTACTCCTACCCTAGTAGTTTGCGCAATACCAATATCTTATTTTTATTTCATTAAAAATCCAAAAATCTTAGAGAATGTAAAAAAAACAAACTTGCCGTTGTATAATTTTCTATTTAATAAATGGTATATAGATGAATTTTATGACTTAATTGTTGTAAATCCATTAAAAAAAATAGGAGTACTTTTTTGGAAAAGAGGAGATCAAAATATAATTGACAGATTTGGTCCCGATGGAATTACAAAAATAATTAAATCAATATCAAATAAAGCAGTTCAATTTCAAAGCGGTTATATTTATGACTATGCTTTTGTAATGCTTATTGGATTGTCAGCTTTAATAACTTTTTTAATACTTAAATAGAATGAACTTTCCCATCTTATCAACTGTTATCTTTTTACCTTTATTAGGATCTTTTTTTATTTTTATATCAAAAAATGTAAATAATAATAAAAATGCTATTTACACTTCTCTTTTTACTTCTCTAGCAAATTTCTTTTTAGTATTATTTTTATGGTATTCATTCGATAAAAATTATTCTGGCTTTCAGTTTATTGAAGAAAGCAATTGGTTAAGCGGACTAATAAAATTTAAATTAGGTATAGATGGAATTTCAATATTGTTTATTGTATTAACAGCATTTATTACTCCAATTTGTATATTGTCTTGTGTAAATAGTGTTAATAAAAGAATAAAAGAATTTCTAATTGCAATTTTAGTTTTAGAAACTTTTATGATTGGAGTTTTTTGCTCATTAGATCTCTTAGTATTTTACTTATTTTTCGAAGCAGGTCTTATCCCTATGTTTTTAATTATTGGAGTTTGGGGAGGTCCGAAGAGGGTTTACTCGGCCTTTAAGTTTTTTCTTTACACTCTTTTAGGTTCCGTATTAATGCTAGTTGCAATAATTGTTATTTATTGGACAACAGGTACAACTGATTTAGTTCTTATAAATGAAGTTAAAATACCTAAAGAATTGCAATATATATTATGGCTAGCTTTCTTTAGTTCATTTGCTGTAAAAATGCCTATGTGGCCTGTTCATACATGGTTACCAGACGCGCATGTAGAAGCGCCAACAGCAGGATCAGTAATTTTAGCTGCAATACTTTTAAAAATGGCCGGATATGGTTTTCTACGATTCTCAATTCCTTTTTTTCCAGTAGCATCAGAATATTTTACTCCATTAATTTTTTCTTTGAGCATAATAGCTATTATTTACACTTCATTAGTCGCGCTCATGCAAGATGATATGAAAAAATTAATTGCCTATTCTTCAGTTGCACACATGGGTTATGTAACTTTAGGAATATTTACATTTACCAAACAAGGCATTGAAGGCAGTATATTTCAAATGATAAGTCATGGTTTAATTTCGGCCGCTCTCTTTTTATGTGTCGGTGTTCTTTATGACAGAATCCACTCTAGAGCCATAGCCACATACGGCGGTGTAGTTAGCTACATGCCGAAATACTCTTTTTTATTTATTATTTTTGTTTTAGCAGCGTTAGGTTTGCCTGGAACCACTGGATTTCTCGGTGAGTTTTTAGTTTTACTGGGCATTTTTCAAAAAAGTTACTTAGTTGCTATGTTAGCCTCGTTAGGAGTAATTTTAGGTGCAGCATACATGCTTTGGTTAGCAAAAAGAGTAATATTTGGAGAAGTAACTAACTCAAAAATCAAAGAAATAAAGGATTTAAATACAATAGAATTATCTATTTTACTTACTTTAGCTGCAGCTGTATTGATATTTGGTTTTTACCCTCAACCAATAATAGACACTATGAAACTTTCAGTAGATAATTTAATTTATAATTATCAACTAGATTTAATCTATCACTTAAAAAATAAATGATAAATAATTTGCAAATACTGTTACCGGAAATATTCTTATCAATTTCTATATTTTTTATTCTAATGCTAGGAGTTTTTGTTAAAAAAAGTTACAATTTAGTTTACAAACTATCAATAATAATTCTTTTATCTACAGCTTTTATAATATTAAAAAGTGACAGTTCAATAGTAAAAATATTTTCTGATTCATTTGTAAGAAATCCTCTAATAAATTTTATTAAAGTATTAATTCTCGTGTCATGTATTTTTGTGTTAAATGCTTCTAAAATGTTTATTAAAGATAACAATATGGATAAGTTTGAATATCCAATAATTATTTTGCTTTCTATATTAGGAATGTTTTTTATGGTCAGTTCAAATGATTTAATTCTTTTTTACCTAGGATTAGAACTGCAATCTTTATCACTTTATATTTTAGCTGCAATTGACAGAGACAATATAAGATCTACAGAATCTGGAATAAAATATTTTGTTTTAAGCGCTTTATCATCAGGGTTATTATTATATGGATGTTCTTTGTTATATGGTTTTAGTGGATCAACAAATTTTGACATAATTAGTAGTCAGCTAAATTCAAGCAATACAGGAGGGATTTATGCTATGGTTTTTATTTTAGTAGGTTTATCTTTTAAAATATCAGCTGTTCCATTTCACATGTGGACACCTGATGTTTATGAGGGTGCGCCTACTTCAGTCACAAGTTTCTTTGCAGTTGTACCTAAAATAGCCGGCTTAGCTGTTTTTATAAGATTTATGCAAGTACCATTTTCTAATATTTTAATCGAGTGGCAAAGCATTATTATATTTATATCTATAGCCTCAATGATTTTAGGTGCTGTAGCTGCCATTGGACAAAATAATATTAAAAGACTTTTAGCATACAGCTCAATCGGTCATATTGGCTACGCTTTAGCAGGCGTTGCTACCGGTGGAGCTTCGGGATACTCCAGTTCAATTTTCTATATAACAATTTATGTTATAATGAACATTGGAATTTTTGGTTGTGTTTTCTTAATGAAAAAGGACGGTAAATACACAGAAGAGATCAATGATCTTTCCGGTATTTCAAAAAAACATCCTTTAATAGCTTTATCTTTTTTAATATTAATGTTTTCACTCGCTGGCATACCTCCGCTTGGAGGCTTCTTTGCGAAATTTTATGTGTTCATGGCCGTAATTGAAAATGAAATGTATGCTTTAGCTATTATTGGACTATTAACTACAGTTATCTCAGCTTTTTATTATTTAAAAATTGTAAAGATTATTTATTTTGATGAGCTTAAAGAAAAATTAGATGAAGTTAAAAATTTTAATCTTACAAGTACAATTTTTTTGAGCTGTATAATATTAGCTACTTTCTTTTTGTACCCCTCAGTATTGAATACTATTGTAAGTAATATATTTACATATTAATGAAATTAAAGTTAAAAATACTAGGTAAGGTAAGAAGCACAAATGAAGAAGCTATAAAACTTATTACTAATAATAAAATAAACCCAACAATTATTTCAGCAATAAATCAAACAAAGGGTAAAGGAACAATGGGTAAAAAATGGATCTCAAGAAAAGGTAATTTATTTATTTCAATTTTTTTTGATATTAGTAGTAAAAAAATGACATTTAAAAACTATTCTGTACTAAATCCTTATATAATTAGAAACATACTAAACAAATACTCCAAAGAAAAAATATATATTAAATGGCCAAATGATATTTTAATTAAAGGAAAAAAAATATGCGGGATTCTTCAAGAAGTTATCGAATTCAAAAATAAAAAATACCTAATAATAGGCATAGGTATAAATACATTAGTTTCTCCTATCGGTAAAAATTTTAAGTCAATTTCACTATTAAATTGCTCAAATACTGTAATTAAAAATAGTAAAATTTTAAATGATATTAAATTAGCATATGAAATATTTATATCTGATATAAGTAGGTATAAAATTTCTTATTTAAAAAAAAAGATATGTAAAGTATAAAATGAAATATATAGTCGGTGATATAGGCAATACTTTAACAAAAATTTCTTTATTAGACAGTAAGTTTAAAATAAAAAAGTCATATAATATTGAGACAAAAAAACTCTATTCGAAAAAAAATCAATCATTATTTCTAAAAAAGTTTGCTAAAAAATCATTCAATAAAAAATTTTTATTTTCAAGTGTAGTTCCAGATGTTTTTAGGATCATAAAATTATATTTTAAAAAAAAAAATTTTAAAACTATTGAGATTAAAGAATTAAAAATAAAAAAAATAATTGATTTAAATATAGATAACGCCAGTCAACTTGGCTCAGATCGTATTGCTAATGCAATTGGTGCTCAAGAAAAATCAAAAAAAGACTGTTTAATTATTGATTTCGGTACCGCAACTACATTTGATATTGTAAGTAAAAATGGAAAATATAATGGGGGAGTTATAGCCCCAGGTATTAAATCGTCAATTGTTAATTTAAATGAATCAACTGCTTCTTTACCGTTTTTTAAATTAAAGATTAAAGCAAAATGTTATGGAAAAAACACTAAAGATGCATTAAATGCTGGTTTTTTATGGGGTTATCAAGGATTGATAAATAATATAGTTAAAAAAATAACTTCAAGTAGTAAAAAAAAATATAAGATTATATTAACAGGTGGTTATGCTAATCTTTTTAAAAAATATTTAATAAAAAAACCATTAATCGATCAAAATATTACAATCAAAGGAATTATAAAAATTTATAAAGAATTATTAATATGAAAAAAGAAGAATTATTGTTTTGCCCCTTAGGTGGTTCTGGTGAGATAGGTGCTAATATGAATTTATACGCTTACGGCAAAGAAGATAACCAAAAATGGATAATTGTAGATATGGGCGTTACTTTTGCAGATGAATCTATACCCGGTATTGACTTAATATACCCCGACCCAGGATTTATTTTAGAAAAAAAAAAAGATCTATTAGGTATAGTGCTTACCCATGGACACGAAGATCATATTGGCGCTGTATCACATATATGGCCGGATTTAAAATGCAAAATATATGCCACGCCGTTTACGGCAGTACTTATAAAAGAGAAATTTAAAGAAAAAAAAATTGATATTTCAAATTACATTAAAATTATTCAACTTAATGGAAAAATAAATCTTGGTCCTTTTGAAATAGATTTTATTACAATGACACATTCGATATTAGAACCGAATGGCTTAAGCATAACCACGCCTGCTGGAACAATATTACATACAGGTGATTGGAAAATTGATCCCAACCCCTTGATCGGTAGTGATATTGATAAAAAGAAACTCAAAGAAATTGGCGACAAAGGTGTAATAGCTATGATTTGTGACTCTACTAATGTTTTTAGTGAAGGCAGGGCAGGTTCTGAAATAGATGTTAGAGAGAGCCTACTTAAAATAATGGAGATGAAAAATAAAAAAATAATAGTTACTTCTTTTGCATCGAATGTAGCGCGTATGGAGACAATTTTTTATTGTGCAAAAAAAACAAATAGAAATATTTGTTTGGTCGGGAGATCTATGCATAGAATTTATAAGGCCGCAAGACAATGTGGTTACCTTCAAAACCTTATAGAACCTGTTGATCCAAGAGATGCAAAAAAGATTTCAAGAGATAAAATTATATATCTTTGTACCGGAACACAGGGAGAGCCAATGGGAGCCATGAATAGAATAGTTAACGATATACATCCTGATGTTTATTTAGAAGCTGGAGATACTGTAATCTTTTCATCAAAAATTATACCGGGCAATGAAAAAAAATTATATCAGTTACAAAATCAAATTACCAAAGCAGACGTAGAAATAATTACAGAAGAAAATGCTTTTGTACACGTTTCTGGCCACCCTAATAGAGATGATTTAAAAGACATGTACAATTGGGTAAAACCTAAGTGTATTATCCCCGTTCATGGAGAACACAGACACATGAAGGAGCATGTTATTTTTGCAAAAAAAATGCAAATTCCTCAAACTTTATTAATAGAAAATGGAGATATAGTTCAGATCCACCCTGGAGATCCAAAAAAAATAGACAAAGCACCCTCCGGTAGAATGTATTTAGATGGTTCAATAGGAGTGAGTGCAGATTCTCAATCTATTAAAGAAAGAAAAAACCTTTCTTTGAACGGTTATTTAGAGGTTACAATAATAATTGCTAATAATGGGAAAATTAAAAAACCAGTTATTTCTTATAAAGGTATCCCGGAAGACGTAGCGAATGAAACATTTATTTTTGATATGGAAGATGAAATTACAAATATTTGTAGAACTTTTTCACTGCAAAGCAAAAACCAAGAAAGAAATTTAATTGACGTTTTAAAACAAAATTGTCGAAGAATAGTAAGAGACAAAACTGGAAAAAAACCTTTCACCAACATTAATATTGCTAGAATTTAATGGGTATAACAGGGTCTCTAATTATTTATGTTTGTATATGGTGGATAGTTTTTTTTTCAGTGTTACCTATAGGTATAGTTTCAGGTAGTGAAAAATACAAAGAAAGACTTAAAGGAAATGATCCAGGTGCACCTAAAAACCCCAGAATAGGTATGAAATTTATTCTAACCACTTTTATTACAACATTATTATTTATTGGAATATATTATATTGTTACAAATAATTATTTTAATTTAAGGGAGTACTTACAATAATGAAACTATCCAAGTTATTTATTCCAATTACAAAAGACCTACCTTCAGAAGCAAAGATAAAATCACATCAGTTAATGATTAGAGCCGGCATGATTAAACAATCTTCAGCAGGCATATATTCGTGGCTTCCGTTGGGATTTAAAATAATGAAAAAAATTGAAAACATAGTTAGAGAAGAACAAAACCAAATTGGGGCACAGGAAATGCTTATGCCAACTATTCAGTCTGCAGATATTTGGAAAGAAAGTGGAAGATACGAAGATTACGGTGAAGAAATGCTGAGAATAAAAGATCGCCAAGGAAGAGAAATGTTGTATGGACCAACAAACGAAGAGTTAATAACAGAAATATTTAGATCTAGCATTAAATCATATAAATCATTACCTCAAATGCTCTATCATATTCAATGGAAGTTTAGAGACGAAGTTAGGCCAAGGTTCGGTGTAATGAGATGTAGAGAATTTTATATGAAAGATGCCTATTCATTCGACCTTGATGAAAATGCAGCAAAGAATTCTTATAACAAAATGTTTTTTGCTTACCTAAAAACCTTTGAGAAGCTGGGACTTCAAGCAATTCCTATGACAGCAGACACAGGACCCATTGGCGGAGACCTATCACATGAATTTATTATTATAGCTGATACAGGTGAAAGTAAAATTTATACGGATAAAAAAATATTTAATTTAGATTTAAATAAGTACAAATTTGAAGCATCTTCTCTTGAATTAATGAGAAAAGATTATTCTGAGATATACGCAGCAACTGATGAAAAATTTAACAAAGAAGAATTTGATAAAAAAGTAAATAAAGAAAATCAAATAACCACAAAAGGAATCGAGGTAGGGCACATTTTTTATTTTGGTGACAAGTATTCGAAACCACTCAATGGATTAGTAGATACTCAAGATGGAAAAAAACATTCAGTTAAAATGGGTTCTTATGGTATTGGAGTTTCAAGGTTGGTTGGTGCGATTATAGAGGCAAAATATAACAGCGAAGTAATGAAATGGCCTAAATCAGTCTCTCCTTTTGATGTAGTGATCATTCCTAGCATTAATAAAAATGATAATAAAAACCTAGAAAAAGCAAATAAAATTTATCAAGAATTAAAAAAACAAAATATTGACGCATTGTTGGATGATGTTGATGAGAACATGTCAACAAAATTTAAAAAACATGATCTTATAGGCATACCCTTTCAAATAATAATAGGCTCAAAGAGTCAAGATGACTTATTTGAATTTAAAGAAGTGAATACTGAAAGCAAAATTTTAAGTTTAAAAGAAATTAAAGAAAAACTAAAAGAATAAATTGTTTAATAAAGCCGAAAGAATAATTGCACTAAGAAATCTTAGACCTAAAAGAAAAGAAGGGTTTTTAAAAGTAATTTCTATATTTTCATTTTTAGGAATCATGCTCGGGGTTGCCGTGTTGATTATTGTAATGTCAGTAATGAATGGTTTTAGAACAGATTTAACTAATAAAATTTTAGGTTTAAACCCCCATATAACTGCTAAGCCATATCAGGTAACTAAAGGAGAAAATTTTAAACTATTATTAAAAAAAAGATATAAAGACTTTAAAATATCGGAATCTTTAACCGGGGAGGGTGTTGCTATTAATAAAGAAAACACAAAAGGTGTTTTAATTAAGGGTGTAAACATTAAAGAAAACAACAATATTAAATTTTTACAAGAAAAAATATTAGCTGGCGATTTTAAAAACTTTAATAGCGGAAAAATAATTCTAGGTAATGAATTGGCCCTAACCTTGGAAGTATCAGTTGGTGATAATATTAGTTTAATGTCTTCAACCTTTATAAACACGCCAATTGGAAAAATTCCAAAACAAGAGATTTATAAAGTATCCGCTATATTTAATAGTGGATTTTATGAATTTGACCAAAATATAATATTTTTGAATATATCGGACGCTATGGGTTTCTTTGAAAAAACCAAAGAAGATTTATCTTTAGAAATTTATTTGGACAAACCTATAAAAGCTGATTTTTATAAAAAAGAAATAGAAAAACTAAATGAAAATTACTATCTCTACTCGTGGACAGATTTGAACAGATCATTTTTTGGAGCCTTAAAAGTTGAGAGAAATGTAATGTTTGTTATCTTAACATTGATAATTATTGTAGCTGCATTTAATATTATTTCTGGATTAACTATTCTTATTAAAAACAAAACAAAAGAAATAGCTATTCTGAAAACCTTAGGTTTGAGTAACAGTTCAATCACAAAATCTTTTTTTTTAACAGGTTTTACTATAGGTTTTTTTGCTTCAATTACAGGAGTTTTTTTAGGGATTATTTTCTCATTTTATATTGAGGAAATAAGATATTTTGTTTCAACTGTATTTGGGTTGGAGATCTTTCCTGCTGATATTTATATTTTAGATAAAATGCCTAGTGAAATAAATTTTTTCTCTACGTTTTTCATTTTTTTATTTTCTATTTTAATTACCTCTGTAGCTTCTTTTTTTCCAGCAAAAGCCGCAGCTACCATGAATCCGATCAAGGCACTAAAATATGAATAATAGTTTAGTAAAATTAAAAAAAATAAAAAAAGTATACAACCATAAAAATGGAATTATTGAAGTTTTAAAAAATATAAGCCTAGATATAAAAGAAGGAGATTTAGTTGCATTAGTAGGACCTTCTGGGTCAGGAAAATCCTCATTACTGCACATTATAGCTTTATTAGACAAACCAAATTCTGGTTTGGTTATTTTTTCTGGAAAAGACTCTAAAAATCTAAGTGAAAAAGAAAGAAACGATATAAGAAAAAAAAAAAATATCTATAATATTTCAAGACAACAATTTACTTTCTGACTTTACAGCTTTAGAAAATGTTATTATGCCCTTAATAATTAGAGGCGAAAAATATCAACCATCAATTGAACTAGGAAAAAAAACACTTAAAGATGTAAGACTTGCTAATAGGGCAGGACACTTTCCGAGTGAACTTTCTGGCGGAGAACAACAGAGAGTTGCTATAGCAAGAGCGTTAATTGCAAAAACAGATTTAATTTTAGCAGATGAGCCCACTGGCAACCTAGACTTTAATACTTCTCGAGATATTTTTTCTTATTTTTTAAAACTTAAAAAACTTAAAAAAACAGTTATCTATGCAACTCACAATAGAGACCTTGCTAATAAAGCCGATTATAAGTTGAGTATTTCTAATGGTAATATAAAAAGAATTAATGGCTGATGGTCAAAAAGAATTTTCAAACTTTAAAGTCCATACTCAATATTCTATTTGTGAAGGAGCAATAAAAATTGATGAACTGGCAAGTTACTGTAAGAGCAAAAAACTAAAATCTATAGGGTTGTGTGATAGTTACAATCTATGTGGTGCCTTAGAATTTTCTGAAAAAATAAGCAAAAGTGGCACTCAACCAATTATAGGCACACAAATAAATTTCTTAAAAGATGAAATAATGGGTAAATTACCTTTATTTGCAAAAACAGAAATTGGTTACAAAAGTTTAATAAAGCTTTCTTCTAAAAGTTACCTAGACTCTGACGAAAAAAGTGATCCGCATTGTAAAATTAAGGATTTAAAACCAACCAACAAAGATATCCTAATATTAAGTGGAAATCATAGTGGTCTATTTGGAAAACTCTTTAAACTAAATAAAGTGAAGCAGCTCGAGGAGTCAGCTTCTGAAATACAAAAAATATTTGGCGACAGATTTTACTTTGAAATCCAAAGACACAATGAACCAGGTGAAAGAAGTTTTGAAGATTATATGATTAATTTATCTAAAAAACTAGATATACCAATTATAGCAACACAAGAAGTATTTTATTTAGAAAAACAAATGTTCGAGGCCCACGATGCGTTAATTTGTATAGGAGAAAAAAGCTTCATTGATGAAACAAAAAGAATAAAGTTTAGTGATCAGCACTTTTTAAAAAATCATGATGAACTTGTTAATTTATTTAACGATATTCCCGAGGCTCTAGAAAATAATTATAACTTTCCATTTAGAATAAACTTTAAGCCCAAACACTCTTTACCGATCTTACCATCAATACAAACAAATAAGGAAACATCTATAGAAAAAGAATTGCTAGAACAATCTAAGCTAGGCCTAAAAAATAGATTAGACAATTTTGTATTTATAAAAAACGCGAATCAGAAAAAACCAGAATTAAAAAAAAAATATGAAGATAGATTATTTCATGAATTGGACATTATAAATTCAATGGACTATCCAAGTTATTTTTTAATTGTTTCAGATTATATTAGGTGGGCAAAAAAAAACAATATTCCAGTTGGACCAGGCAGAGGCTCAGGTGCCGGATCATTAGTTGCTTATTGTTTAGATATTACAGATGTTGATCCAATAGAATTTGACTTAATATTTGAACGTTTTTTAAATCCAGACAGAATATCTATGCCAGATTTCGATATAGATTTTTGTGAAGAAAAAAGAAATTTAGTTTTTGAGTATTTAAAATCAAAATATAAAAACGGCGTTGCTCATATAATTACTTTTGGAAAACTTAAAGCAAGAATGGCAATTAGGGACGTAGGTAGAGTAATCGGACTTCCCTATGGACATGTTGACAAGATAAGTAAAATGATACCTTTTGATCCTTCCAGACCCCTAACATTACAAGAATCAATAAATAGAGAGCCA
>MDSY01133491.1_pt1 | contig 20014 bp, 14 predicted proteins | sample 811131 | NCBI WGS metagenome assembly MDSY01 (sample SAMN05326643, study PRJNA326480) | marine metagenome | isolation source: seawater | place: Atlantic Ocean: South West | collected 2010
CATCTTGATGGATCCCTGAAGAGTGAGCGAATGCATTATCACCAACAATTGCTTTATTAGGTTGGACGGGCATTTGCATCATTTCAGAAACTTGCTTAGAAATAGAGTTTAATAGCGTTGTATTAATATCAGAGTATAATCCCAAATCAGGTTGCTGACGCATGATCATAACAACTTCTTCTAATGCTGTATTTCCTGCCCTTTCTCCAATTCCATTAATCGTACACTCGATTTGACGAGCACCATTTATTGCGCCATAAATAGAGTTGGCTGTAGCAAGTCCTAAATCATTATGACAATGAGTTGATAAAGTCGCCTTGTGAATTCCCTTAACATTTTCAACTAGATATTTTATTTTTTCACCGTATTGATCAGGTAAACAATATCCAGTGGTGTCAGGTATGTTCAATACTGTCGCTCCTGCTTTTATTGCCGCTTCTCACACTCGGGCTAAGTATTCATTATCTGTTCTCCCTGCATCCTCAGCATAAAATTCCACATCCTCTACATATTTTTTAGCGTGAGCAACTGAGAATGACGCTCTTTCAATTACTTGATCAGCGGTCATTCTTAATTTGTATTCACGGTGCATCGCTGATGTAGCCAGCCCAGTATGGATTCTTCCTTTTTTGGCGTGTTTTAATGCTTCACCTGCTGAATCAATGTCTTTCTCAACTGCTCTTGTTAATGCACAAACAGTTGGGTTGATTACTGCTTTTGAAATTTCTACAACTGATTTAAAATCTCCGGGTGATGAAATAGGGAAACCTGCCTCGATAATATCAACCCCAAGTTCCTCAAGTCTTTTGGCAATGATGATTTTTTCTTCAGTTACTAACTTACAACCGGGGACTTGCTCTCCGTCTCTTAAAGTTGTGTCGAAAATTTGAACCTTATCACTCATATTTTAATCTTGTTTTTTAAGCGCGCCCCTAATATAGAGCTGAAGTCAAGTATTATAAAATTAACCTTAAGATATTGATACAACTCCTAAACTGTTTTTTAATCTTTAATTAGGGATGTGAGATTTTGTAATGTATTGTTTTTAAGTGTTTTATTTTGTTTTTTTATTGCTATAATATGTAGTGTTTAAGATGTTTTTAACATTTTAAATGTGTAATAAAAAGACTTATTTAAGAGTTTTTATCCTTGAAATCTTTGATTTGTTGAAATTTCACAAGAATAATTCTATGTAAGGTCTGAAAAATAAAGAAATCAGAGTTTAAAATTTAAAAACTTGATACATCACCTAAACGTTAAAATAAGGTCGAATTTTAGTTTTATAGCTTTGAAAGTAATGTATGTATTGTATTTTATTTTATTTTTATAAAAATAAGTTATTATGTCTAACAAGAATTCCGACCAACTTTTTCAGCTAATTCAGAGTTTAAATAAAGGAGAAAAAAGACATTTTAAATTATATGCGTCACGTCATAAAGGAGGAGAAAATGCTAAGTTTTTAAAGCTTTTTGATTTAATTAACAATCAAACCAATTATAATGAGCAAAAGATTTTGGCAAAGGATCAAACACTCAAGCCTTCTCAGCTGCCTAATCTTAAGCAGAATTTGTATAAGCAAATAATGGCTAGTTTAAGAATGCTTCACTCTGGTAATGATATTACTTTAAGCATTCGAGAGACTATTGATAATGCTACTATCTTATATAATAGGTGTTTGTATCAGCAATCATTCAAAACGCTTGAAAAAGGGAAGGATCTAGCGAAAAAATATGAAAAAAATATCCTGTTACTAGACATACACAATTTAGAGAAAAAATTAATTTCTAAAATTGTGAAAAAAGATATTCAGGACAGGATTGATGGATTGGTTCCTGAAGGAGAGGAGTTGTTAAAGAAATTAACTAATATAAATACTTTTAGTAACCTAAGTTCTAAGCTTTATGGTCTTTATATTAAATTAGGTTTTACAAGAAATTCTGCTGATTTTGAAATAGTAAACTCTTTTTTATACTCATCTTTACCAGCCTTCAAAGAGGAGGACTTAAGCTTGGAAGAAAAAATGTATTTATATAACGCGTTTGTGGCTTATTATTTCTTTATTCAAGATTATCGAAGAGCATATGATTATGCTAAAAAGATGGTTAGACTTTTTGAAGGTAATAATGATATAATACAAAGTAAGTTAGAAATGTACGTAAAGGCTATTAATTCCTTACTTGATAGTCAGAGTAAACTGTCGCAATACGAAGAGTTTATTCAAACTAGTTTGAAGTTTGAAGCAATCATAAGCCGTGATACTTTAAAGGTTTCTGATAATGTTGCTTATTTGATGTTTAAATATTCTTCAAAACATAAGCTAGATAAGCATTTTATGCTTGGAGAGTTTAATAAAGGAGTAATAGAAGTTGAATCGGTTGCTGAAAAGTTGGAGATTTACAGTGAAAAATTAAACGATCACTCAAAACAAATTTTCTATTATAAGTTCGCTTGTATGTACTTTGGGAACGATCAATACAAGGATGCTGTTATTTGGCTAAATAAAATAATTAATGCGAAAGATGAAGATATTAGGAGTGATATATCTGGATTTGCTCGAATTCTAATTTTAATATCTCATTATGAACTAAATAATGATGATTTGGTTGAGTATTTTGCACGTTCTACTTATCGTTTTTTAGCAAAAAAAGATGATTTACATTTTTATCAAAAAAGAATTTTACGATTCTTAAAAAGATTAAATACCCTTACAAGGGATAATTTAAGAGATGCATTTGCCGAACTGCATGATCAATTAGTACCATTAACGACAAACCCTTATGAAAAACGTGCCTTTGTTTATTTTGACATCATTTCATGGTTAGAAAGTAAAATTCATAATCGTCCAGTTAAAGAGGTTATAAGAGAAAAGGCCCTTAAGAAAATTGCATCTGCAAACCAAAAGGAATGAGTTCTTTTGGTTTAAAAGCTTTGTGTTTTTTAAAAGTAATTTAAATAAAATTCAAATTAGATACTCAATTATAAGTTGAATCCAATATTAAAATTTACCGGTAATTCTAAAATTTATTAGGCGAGGGCTTAAAAAGTTTGGTACTGCATATTCTTGGTCATTTATATCAGATATCCATAAGTAACTTATCGTATTTGAAATATCAAGTAAATTAAAAACCTCCATTCTTATTCCAAAATTACGGAAGTGTTTTAAAGGGTGATTTTGAGGCATTGTTATTTTACCTTTCTTCTTGTACAATTTTCCGTCTTCAACTATTTTGTAAGTAAATCCAATATCAGCCCTTCTGTAATCTGGCATCCTCTCCATATTTCTTCCCTCTATTGAACCTGGGGCTCCAAAAGGTTGACCTGATGCAAACACAAAATTTAAATGAACTTTTAATTGCTGAAATCTTGGCATTTCATCTTGAAAGAAAATTTTGATTGAAATTCTTTGATCGGTAGCTCGGGGCATATATCCACGAGAGAAGCCTATAGAATCATTGACAGTTTGATCGAGAGTGAATCCGTCAATTATTTTCTCACCATTGGCGTTATAAAATTTATAGTAAATATCATTTATAATATCCTCTTCAGTTTTCATATAACTAATACTCATCCATGACTCCAGTCCTTTGACAAATTGTCCGTTAATCCTTGTTTCAAGACCATAGGAATATGCATCAGCAGCATTGCGACCGTAATACCGAATTCTTACATTTTCTACATCAAATGGAATAATGTCATCCATATCCTTATAGTAAGCCTCAGTTCTCCAAGAAAATTGCCGCCCCCATTTATAAAAGTCATAATTAACTCCTGCTACATAATGGATAGATTTTTGAGCTTTAATATTAGAAGATATGTCACCATTAAAGTCCCTTAACTCTCTGTAAAAAGGAGGTTGATAATAGTAGCCCCAGGCTAGTCGATATGAGAAATTTGTTGAATCTCTGTGTGTATTGCCTAATGAATCCTTTTTTAAGCCTGAAGGGGAATATACAAGAGAGCCTCTAGGAGATATGAAAACTTGATTGTTGTAATCCCAATAGTTGGCTCTTAAGCCGGTTTTAATGAATAATTGGCTTTTTCCATTCTTTTTAAGAAATCTCCAATTGTTTTGAATGAAACCTGAGATACGATTGGTTTTTAAAGTGTTCTTAGAGATTAAATATTCTGCGAATTTTAAGTCAGCGCTTTCGGTAAACGGAACGCTGTATCCCGCAGAGTCTTGGTTTTTCCATTCTAATAACTCATCTATAATTTCTTCATGCTGATATTTCGCTCCCCAGTAAAATAGACCTTTTTTCCATTTGTGTTTACCAGTATGTTCGAAGTTATAAATAATGGCATCGAGATAGTTTCTTGAGTGGTCTAAAAATGAACCATCTCCTAATAATGCAGCTTCCTTTCCAAAATCATCCTCACCGAAATTAGTTTCTAACTCGTTTAATCGATAGGCTCCTTCAATATCAAAAGTTTCTTGTTCAGATGTTGTAAAGGTACTTGCTGTAAACTTTAGTAACGTCGAGTCACCTTTAAAAGGTCGAAATTCAGCAGATAATGCACCAAAATTAGTTTGGAATCTACTTATTTCTTGTCCTGTAAAAGCAACTGTTAATTGAAAAGCTTGATTTATACCGCCAAATCTCGTTGATCGATTCTGAGGGACCATTCTAAATTTATTTAGGCTAGAGTTTCCTAAAAATTCAAAGGACCATTTTTCGCTTGCCCTATAATTTATGAAAGTTTGATAATCAAAAAATACTGGACGATAATCTGCTTGAGTTTCAAGACTTCCCAATAAGTAAGAGTTGGATTTATACCTTCCACTCATTAGATAGCTTAATTTACCGTGCTTATTTCCAATTGTGGCTCTTGCCCCAAGCAAACTGCCACTGAAAGATCCAATTAAGGAGTCAGGAGAAAGGTAAGTAATATCTAAAACTGAGGATAATTTATCTCCGTATTTAGCATCAAAACCACCTGCTGAGAACGATATTTTATCTATCATATCTCCATTTACAAAACTTAAGCCTTCTTGTTGCCCAGAACGGACAAGAAAAGGACGGTATATTTGAATCCCATTTACATAAATCAGGTTCTCATCAAAACTTCCACCTCTAACAGAGTAAGAAGATGATAGCTCATTATTGCTATTTACACCAGCCAAAGCTTTTACAAATCCAGTTCCGTCGCCATTTGCGGTAACAACATTTCTAGCTGTTTCTGAATCAACTTTCACAATTGTAGCGTCATTATTGCTTTTTTGTTTTATTATTACGACGTCTGTTTCTACAGCATTAGAAATGAGTTTGATTTTTATTTGTTTAGTTTCCCCTGGCTCTAAATTTAATTCTTCGCCTTTTGTATCAAAGTTTAAATGGCTAAATACTACTTGAATATTTGTATTTGCAGGAACGCTAATTGAAAATTGTCCTAGACTATCTGAAAATGTCTGAAGCCTTGTAGGTTGGATTTGAATTTGAACATTTGGAATAGGGCTGTTTTTTGAATTAAAAATAAAACCCGTAATTAATGCATTTGATTGTCCAAAAACAATAGATGTTAAAAAGATGAATATTTTTGCTAAGATCCAGCGACGCATCAGCGCAAATTTAATGATTTATTGTGGTTTAATAAGCCTGTAAAACAACGATACAAAAGACTGTTAATTGTTTTAATACAATAATTCAGTCATTATAGAGGTTAAATAAAAAAAGCTGGTATCTTCTTTGATAAAGAACCGTATAAATAAAAACATTTTTAGTTTTTCGAATGAGAAAAATATTAATCTTAATATTTTTAGTTTTTGCAACCAACTCTATGATTGCGCAGATATTTTTGCGATATCAAATAATTAGTGGTGATACTGTTCCTATCTGCGATTTACCTGCTGTAGTAGTTATTGTTGGTCGGGATTACACGAAGCCTCCTGTTTTTAAAAATAAAAAAGAGTCTAGGAGGTATATAAAAATGAAAGCATATGTTAAAAAAGTATATCCGTATGCTGAATTGGCATCTCAAAAATTAATTGAATGTGAAGCTGAAATTAAAAAAGATCCTGAATCAAGAAAAAAAGCAATGAGAAAAGTTGAAAAGGCTTTGAGGAAGAGGTATGGTAAGGCTATGAAAAAACTAACGGTTACCCAAGGGAAAATTTTACTTTTATTAATCGATAGACAAACAGGTTTAACAACTTTTGAATTAGTTAAAGAATTAAGGGGTAGCTTTAATGCTTCAATGTATCAAGGCTTAGCTGTTTTATTTGGCCACTCACTTAAGTTAAATTACGAGCCTAAAGGAAAGCACTGGATGATTGAAGATATTGTTAGAAAGATTGAATTAGGAATAATTTAGTATGATAAAACTTACAGAATGCCCACGGGATGCAATGCAGGGAATAATAGAATTTATTCCAACTCAGCTAAAAGTGAAATACATTAATTCACTATTGAAAGTAGGATTTGATGTGCTTGATTTCGGTAGTTTTATTTCGCCAAAAGCCATTCCACAACTTAAAGATACAGCTGATGTATTGAAAGGATTGGAGTTGAACGCTCAATCTCCAAAATTATTGGCTATAGTTGCCAATGAACGCGGAGCTAAAGAGGCTATTGATTTTGATGAGGTATCTATCTTAGGATTTCCCTTTTCTGTATCTGAAGTATTTCAACTGAAGAATACCCATTCTACTAGAGAGGAATCAATGGATAGAGTTAAAAATATACAGGATATTTGCCTTGCTTCAAATAAGAAATTGAGGGTGTATCTTTCAATGGGTTTTGGAAATCCATATGGTGAAGATTATTCGCCTGAAATTGTCTTAGAGTGGAGTTCTAAGTTAAAAGAGATAGGTATAAGTGAATTAGCGCTTTCAGATACAATTGGTATTTCTAATCCAAGAAGTATTAAATCTCTTTTTGAGTTATTATTTCGAGAATTAAATGGAATTGAGTTGAGTGCACACTTTCATTCAGCTCCTCAGAATTGGGCAGAAAAAGTTAATGAAGCACTAAAGGCTGGGTGCATGAGTTATGATAGTGCCATTAATGGATTAGGTGGTTGTCCACTTGCAGAAGATAAGTTAGTTGGCAATTTAGCAACTGAAAAACTTGTAGGCCTTTTTGGAAACAAATTAAACTCTAAATTTAATTTAGAAGCTTTTTCAGAATCCTTAATAATAGCTAATGAAGTGTTTGCTTAATTACACCCGCATCCTCCTCCATTTTTACCCCCGTTAGCTCCTTGACTTCCCTCTCTGTAGGTTTTAGAATTGTTACTTAGGCTTTCAGTGTCTGACAATCCTATATCCATTTCGTCATCATTTAAAAATGTTTTGCTGTATTCGGGCACAAGAATACAGGAGTTTAATGCGACAATAAACGAAAAAACACTTAATACCTTAAACATTCCTTAAAAATAGAAAAGTTATTCGGTCAAAAAAACAATTTTATTCATGTTAGTTTTTTAAAAACCTATTATCCTTTCATCAAATATATTTTCTCTTATAAATTAATAATGGAAGCTAGTAAAGACTTTGAGCTGTCAAGGAAAATTAATGAATAGGCTACAGTTTTTATATTAATACTCGCGACTGTCTAATTGTTCCGAGCATTTGATTTTCATTTAGCTAGAATAGCGAACTAGTTAATTTGCTTATTTACTTAAGGCTCAATATTATTTAATTTATCACAACATTATTAGTGAATGTTTTTTTGTTCCTCATCTCCTCAAAAGGAAAAAAATAAACTAGAAGTTAGAGAAAATTAGTAAAATAGTAATTCTCTTGATTTTTATATTATTACATAACAATCATAAATACGTTAATTACGTATGGATGTAAATCTTAATATTTTATTTAAGTCACTATTTTATAGTTGTTTAAGTGTTTTTTTTAGTTTTAATTAAAAAGAGTTTTTTACGTATAATTACTTATATTTGAATTATATTACTTTAAATTATGGGTACAACAAAGATTGTTTTGGTGGATGATCACCAGTTAATTAGAATGGGAATAACAGCGTTATTAAATTCAGAAAGTGATTTTGAAGTAATAGGTGAGGTTACTGCCGCAAAAGATGTTTTAGGGAGTATTGAGGAGAAAAAGCCAGATGTTGTTTTAATGGATATTTCTCTTGATGATGGAGATGGAATTTTGTTAACTAAAGAAATTTGTAAAAAACACAAGGACATAAAAGTTATTATGCTATCAATGCATGTAAAAGAAGATTTTATTCAAAGAAGTTTAAAAGCAGGTGCTGTAGGTTATATATTAAAAGATTCACCCAAAGATGAATTAATGAAAGCTATTAAGGAAGTTGCTGATGGGGGTAAGTATTTTGCATCAGAAGTCAGTCAATTAATGGTTAGCAGTTATGTCACTAAAGCAGGTGAATTTAATGATAAAAAAAAGAAAAATACAGGTTTAACGAATAGAGAAGTTGAGGTAATAAGATTATTGTCAGATGGTTTAAGTAATCAGAAAATAGCTGATCAACTGGGTATTTCGCATAGAACAGTTGATACCCATAGAACAAATATAATGCAAAAAGTTAAGGTTAAAAATGTTGCAGAATTAGTAAAGTATGCCATAGTTAATAAACTTATTGAGATTTAAAATTTTAAATGGATTAGATAATATCTTATGAGAAGTTTTCTATTTTTCGCTTTTGTGTCACTATCTTCTTTTTTATTAGATATTGAGGTTTCTAATGTTAATTATAAATCTAAAGTTGATTTTGAGGGAAAAGCCTACACTTTAAATGGTGCAGGGATTAGAGAAAAGTTTTTTTTGGATATATATACTATTGGATTGTATTTGAACTCCAAAAATTTTAGTGGTGATTCTATTTTAAATTCCAGAGCGGATAAACTTTTAAGAATTGTTGTTGTAAGTAGTTTTGTAACGGCAGATAAATTTAATAAAGGTATTGATGAGGGATTTAAAAAATCTACTAATAATAATATAGATCTCATAATGAATGAAATCGCTGAGTTAAAAAAAGGATTTGGCGACGACTTTAAGGTAGGTGATAAATTTGATGTCTTTTTTTCAGCAACTGGAGAAACAAAAATTTATAAGTCAGATACTATTTCAGTAACTATAACAGCAAACAAAATCTTTCAAAAAGCGCTTCTAGCAATATGGATTGGTGATGAGCCAGTTACTGAAAACCTTAAAGATGAACTTTTAGGTATTGATTAAAAAAGACATGTTGCGTTGGTTTTTTTTACTTTTGGTAATCATTTTAAACTTTCACAGAAAAAAAACAGGAAGTACTTATGAGAATTTTTATTTTAAACCTTCATGGACTAGTAAAAGGAAGTGGATTAGAAATTGGTAGAGATGCTGATAATGGTGGGCAAACTAAATATGTTCTTGAATTAGCAGAGTATTTATCTCAATATGAACAAGTAACTCATGTTCATTTATTTACTAGGAAAATAAAGGATACTGAGGTTTCTTCCGAGTATGGAGCAACCATTGAGGAAATCAATCCGAAATTTGATATTAGAAGAATTGAATTTGGAGGATTTGATTATAAAATGAAAGAAGACCTCTGGTCTCATCTTGATGAATTCGTCGAGAATGCACTTAAGCATATTAAAGAATCTAATATTCAACCAGACTGGTTGCATTCTCATTATGGGGACGCAGGTTACGCAGCAGCAAGACTTTCGGTTAGATTAAACGTTCCTTTTGCTCATACAGGTCATTCCTTGGGATTAGCAAAAAAACAAAAGATGCTCGCGGCTGGAATGACTGAAAAAGACGCAGAGGAAAGGTTTAAGTTTAAACAAAGAATAAGTGCAGAGGAAAATGCTTTGGCATTAAGTGAATTTATTGTGACATCTACCTACTTAGAAATTGCAGATTGGGAGCAGTATGAAAATTATGATAAGGCTCAGTTTCATGTTCAACCTCCTGGAATTGATATTGAAAAATTCACACCTTATTATATTAAACATTTTCAAGAAGATGAGGATTATTTACAGCTCCAAAGACGTTATTGGGTCGGGCAAAATATTGAGAAGTTTTTATCCAACCCAAATAAGCCTGTGATAATGGCATTAAGCCGTCCAGATAGACGTAAGAATCTTCATTTATTAATTGAGGCTTATGGAGAAGATAAAGAACTCCAAGCTTTAGCAAATTTAGCCATTTTTGCAGGGATTAGAAAGGATATAAATACAATGCCTAATCAGGAAAAAGAAGTACTTACTGAGTTGCTTCTTTTAATGGATAAATACGACTTGTATGGTAAAATGGCAATACCTAAAAGGCATGATATAGAAAACGAAGTCGCTCTTATTTATCAATATTGTGCTAATAAAAGAGGCGTTTTTACGAATATTTGTTTGCATGAGAATTTTGGTTTAACAACAATAGAGGCAGGAGGGACAGGATTGCCAGTTGTAATTACAAAAAATGGGGGGCCTTCAGAAATTGTTCCAAGAATGAAAAATGGCCTTTTAGTTGACCCTATGGATAAAGCTGATATAAGTAGAAGTATTAAAAAAATACTTACAAATGAAGTCAAATGGAGGCAGTTTAGTGATAATGGAATTATTAACACTAAAAAACATTATAGTTGGGACGCACATATTGAGGTTTATTTAAGTTGGGTTCAAGAGAGTATAAGTAGATCGGAACCTAAAACAGCCAAAGAGCTTAATGCTCCAAAAGAGCATATAAAACAGTTAAAAGAGAGTAAGAGTTTAATTATAACAGATATTGATGGTACATTAATCGCTCCCGAGCATGGTGATCCTGGAATTGATGAGTTAAAACATTATCTTCAAAACAGACCTAAAGGGATAAGTTTTGCTCTTTCATCTGGAAGAAACTTTGATCTAGTTAAAGAGGTTGTGGAAGAATATAATTTATCCGTTGACTTTATTGTTTGTTCTGTTGGTACAGAAATTTATTATGATACGAACTTAAATACTAAAGATGAAGACTGGAGTGCTTATTTAGATTTTAAATGGGATAGGGAAAAAATTATGGACTCTTTGAAGCCACTAAAGTATCTAGAATTACAAGAAGAAAACGCTCAAAATCCACACAAAATTTCCTACTATTGTGACCCTAAAAAATACAATGAAGAAAAAATAAAAAGTAGGCTTGGAAATGATTGGTATCATATAAATGTAATTTCTTCTCACAATCGTTTTGTTGATATCCTTCCAAAAAGAGCTTCAAAGGGGAACGCAATCCTTTATCTTTGTCATAAATGGGGTTTACAGTTAAATAAGGTTTACGCTTGCGGTGATTCAGGAAATGATATGGATATGTTTCGAGAACCAATTAATGGAATTGTTGTTGGGAATGCATCTGAAGAATTGAGTCATTTAAGAACACGTAAAAAACTTTATGTTGCTGAAAAATTTGCTGCTGCTGGAATTTTAGAAGGTTTGGAGCATTTTAAATTAAAGTAATTTTATGTACACAGGTAGTGGGTTTACTGATTGGGAAATTGGAGATGTTGAGGTTCATGTTCATAATGGTCTTTATCATTTATTTCATTTAATAATACCAAATCACGATTATATAGCTCACGCAGTTTCTAAGGACGGAATTGCATGGAGTAGAGTGAAGAATGCAATGTTTGTTGGTGATCCGGGAGAATGGGATGACGATATGCTCTGGACGATGGATGTTACTGCTCTGGACGATGGAACCTTTGAAATGTTTTACACAGGACTTCAATTAGAAGATAGGGGAGTCAATCAAAGAGTAGGGCGAGCAGTTTCAACAGATTTAATTAATTGGGAAAAAACATTCCCAAATGATCTACCAATTGAATCTTTAGCACCTCATTATGAAGATTTAGAAAATAATCCTAGAACTTGGCTGAGCTTTAGAGACCCTTACTTGTACAAGAAAGGTAAAGAAGAATATTTATTAATATGCGGCAGGGCAAGTTATGGGCCTGTTTACAGAAGAGGGTGTGTTGCTATTTACAAAAGGAATAAAGATGGTTTTGAACCTATGAAGCCATTATTATTTCCGTTGGCTTATGATGATATCGAATGTCCTTGTTTAATTGAATTAAAAGGGAAACATTATCTAATTGGTTCTATAAGAGAAGATATTAAAGTAAGGTATTGGCATTCAGACTCATTTGATGGTGAGTATCAGTCTTTTCACCACGATGTTTTAATGCCTCAAGGAAACTATGCTGCAAGGATTGTCAAAGATGGCGAACATAATTTAATTTACGGATTTTACTTTTTAGATAGAAAAGTAAACTCTAAAAGAGTCCTTCCTCCACCTAAAGAATTAGATGTTGACTCTGAGGGTAAGCTTTATTTAAAGTCATTTTATAAATGGAATGAAAAAATAACAAAAACATTAACACAGCAGGCTTTTCCATTAGTTAGCACTATGTATAATAACCCTACTGCGAAGTTTGATGATTTTAATGGTAAATGGTGGATGACATCTCGTTCGGGTTATGAACTTTTCACATTCGAGCGTATTTCAAGGGCTTATATTTGGGAAGGAACAATAACTATGGAAGGAATGGGGAAGTGTGGACTTCTTCTTGCTGAAGGTGATGATGGGAGTGGTTATTATATTTCCTTGGACTTTAAAAGTGGTTATGTTCAGATAAGAGCATGGGGATTTAACCCTGATGACCCGCAAAATAATTTTGTATTTAAAAACCTTCAAACAAATCAGTTTATAGCGAGTAATAATTATTCTCTTGATTTTAAATTGATTAGATATGGTCACTATATAGAGCTTTCTATCGATAATATCGTTAAACTTACTCTAATTGATTACAAGTATTCTGAATCAAAAATAGGCTTTTATACAGCCTCTTCTATTATAACTTTGACTAATTCTAGATACAGTGTACTTGAAAACCCAATAGAAGAATATGGAACTCAAGAAAATGAAGTCGTTTGATTTTAAAGAGGTAGATTTTTATTCCAGTTTAATCAATGATTATTTGTCAGGTGAATTGAAAAACAAAGGATTAATTGATTGGGATTATTCTATTGAACAGATTAACAAAAATAAATCAAGAGATTACTCGTCTAGAACTCGAAAAATTGTTCATAAAGAGCTCATTAAACAATACTCTAGGTTTGAACTAACAGAGAAAGAAACTGAGAATTTAAATCTTTTTTCGTTAAATAATTCTTTTACAATTACTACAGGGCATCAGTTAATGCTCTTAGGTGGTCCTATGTTTTTTTATACTAAAATAATAGATGTAATTAAGCTTTGTAATGAAGTGTCAACTCTCGATAGTCCTGTTTTACCAGTTTTTTGGATGGCATCTGAAGATCATGATTACGAAGAGATTTCAAAAGTTAATCTTTTTGGGAAGGTAATTGATTGCCCAGGTAAGAATGAAGGGCCTGTAGGTAGGATTGAAGCAAAATATTTTGACGATTTTTTAGAAAAGGTAAATCAAATTATAGGTGAAGGGGCGCAATTTTCTAAAATTAAAAAACAAATAAATAAGGCTTTTCTTAAAGGAGAAAATCTTTCTGAGATAACTCAAATTTTTGTCCGTGAACTATTTAAAGATGACGGTTTGCTTATTATCGATGCTGATAAGCCAGAGTTAAAACTTTTATTTCGCGAAGTTGCCAAGGATGAAGTTTTTAAAAATAAATCTGCAAAGTCAAGTGAAGGACATCTAGAGGAATTAAGTAAGGATTACAAAATACAAGTTACTCCTCGTGAAATTAACCTATTTTATATTGATGATAATTTTCGAAAAAGAATTATCGAAGTTGAAAATGGTTTTGCAACTTCAGATGGAATTTTCAATTGGAGTAGGGAGGAGATGGTCTTTTTGCTTAGTGAGTGTTCCGATAGAATAAGTCCAAATGTTATCTTACGTCCTGTATATCAAGAGGTTTTGCTCCCAAATTTAGCTTATGTTGGAGGGGCAGGAGAAATCACTTACTGGTTGGAGCTTAAGCCTGTTTTTAAAGCTTTTAACATTGATTTTCCATTACCTCTTATTAGAACTTCATATTTTATCCTTCCCGAAAAAAATAAAACTTGGTTAGAAACCCAAGGGATAGAATTAATAAAGTTATTTGAAGATATTGATGTATTGATTAATGAGTTTGCGAAATCTCTTTCAGGAGATAATATAAACTTTGAGAAAGAGTTTGAAGAGCTTAAAAAGTTTTACGAAGCATTGCGATTTAAAGGTGACAAAGTAAGCTCTCAATTAGAAAAAGTTATAATAGGAGAAGAGAAAAGAGCTTTTTCAGCTCTGAAAAATGTAGAAAAACGCTTTTTAAAAGCAGAAAAAATTAAGTTTGAACAAGTATTAAATAAGCTGCGAAATATTAAAGATAAATTATTTCCTAAAAATAAACCAATGGAGAGAATAGATTCCTTTATTCCATTGATTTCTAATCCTGATATAGAGTTTAAATCTACATTAGAGAATACTCCTTCGCTATTTCAAAAAAGTATCGTGATTATCAAAAGCTAATAGGATATGCTTTTTTTGAAATAGTAATTGTCCATTTTTCACCAGCTGCTATTATTTTTAAATATTTGCCCGGATTTTTTGTTTTAATTGACAGGTAAGGATATTGTTTTCCAGCTATCTTAAATGCAGGAATAGTTTTAATTTCATTAAATATCGTTTTACCATCTTTACTTTGAATCTCTAATACTTTTATTTTTTTATTAAAAAAGTTTTGGATTAGGATTTGGTTATTACCTTGATTATAAGCTTTTACTGAAATATTGGGGTGGAATTGATAATTGTCTGAGATGTTGTTTTTTTCGAAATGTGAAAATTTGGATTTCATTAATTTCGTTTTCAAATCTTGTTGAATTCTCTCTCTTATATATTGTGCTCTTGAAGAGAGGTCGTCAGTTTGAATCCAAATGGAATCATATTCCATAAAAAAGGCATTTTTGTAGGTGCAATAATCGACGCCTAAAATAGAATCAACAGATTCAATAAACTTATTTGAAGAATATTTGATGAGATTGTTATAGTATTGTAATTTGAAATTATGATTATTTAAAAGAGTTGTAAATACTTGTGGATGATCAATATCGTCAATAAAAAGTTTGTTAGAAGTATTTTTTTTATCAGTAGTTAAGTCAAAAGCAATTGGGTAAAGTTTTCCACTCGCCTTGTTTCTATAGAATCGAATATTGTGCCAAATTGTACCGTGATACCCTTCAAATAAATCTATTAGCGCTATGTATTTTGCCATATAATCTATATCAAATATTGAATCAGAATTGTAATTCCCAAATTTCATTTCATCTAAATTTCTGGCTATTTCATTAAAATTATTTTCATTATTTCTATTCGTGTAAGATTCAATTCCTGCACAATCTAAATAATTTAATTCAACGCGATCTTTACCTTTATTTTCACTTCGAACAAGCCATAAATCACTTTCATCAAACTTCAAAATATCACCCTCTCCAAATTTCCATGTTTTAATTAAACTCTTAGAAAAATGATCTTCAATTCCATAAAGTCCGAAAAGTGAGTCATTATAACTTATGTAATTATATCTGTAGTTTGTTGTTAGTAGGTCTTGCGACCTCATTATTGCCTGATTAATATATTCGCCTAAAAAACCTCTAGAAATGGGATTGGTTATGGAAAATGAGAGTGATGAGTCTTGCTTTATTCGGTAACTCCATTTATAATTAGATAAGTGGTCCAGCCAATCACCTTTGAACCTTATCCTTGCATCTTGGTTATTAATCTTTATTGGAAGCCATTTTTTCGTGGACTTGTTTTGCAATCCTTGAGTGTAGGCTTGTTTTCTTAATGCTATTGCCTTTATTGTGTTTTCTTTTGGAAATTTAATGTTTAGATGTTGGATTGATTTACTTGTTTTTTCCAAAAAAACAGACTCGTTTGGCAGTCTGTAAACGTGTAAATCATCCAAAAAAATTGAATCTTTATTCGGTTTGTGAATATAAAATTTAATCGATTTAGCTTCTTCGGTCAAATGGGTTCTTATTTCAAGATAATTCCATTCACCAACAGTTTTAATTGATTCGTTAGATCTGACAAAAGTGTTATTATAAACGCCACATAAAATAGGTGTAGTAGAATCATTTTTAAACCATACAGAAGCAATATAATAATCACCAATTTTAGAATCATTTATTGTGAGCGACAGTGCGTATTTTTCAGAAGGAAGCATTAGTAAGGATGATTTGCCTGTTCTTGCAAATAGCTGATTTATTTGACTGCTAGCACTTATGTTACCTATTCCATCAGAGAAAAATATTCTATTATCTTTTTTATTAGTACTCTCACAAGATGTGAACCAATGCGTCGTTTTACTAATAGAATTATTATCTCCACTAAAGCAAGAGTTAAAAAGCAATAGAAGAAATGTTAAATGAATAAATTTGTGAATTTTCAATTTTTAATATAAAGTTAACAAATCCGTTTTGGATTAGATTTACGTCGATGCTAATCGAAACAAAATAAATTCCTTTGAGTTCAATATTCAATATTTGTTTCGTTGGTAAATCTTATTTTGGCAAAACAATTAGCATGAATTTACGTAAACTTAAACTAAGTTAACTTTACAATTATGAGTGAGATTTATAAATATCAAGTACATGAAGATATTTTTATATTATCGATTTTGAAAACCGAAATGTTTTCCTTGGAATCAGCAAAAGAGGTTTTAGAATTAAGGAAAAAATTATTTAATAATAAGCCTCATTTTTTTGTAAGTGATACGACTTTAGAATTAGATGATTCCACTGGTGTTTCAATGGAGGTTGCTGATTTCATGAATGATAAGGAGGTTGCTCTTTTGACTAAGGGGGTAGGTGTAATTGCAGCTAGTTCTTTTAAAAGGTTTGCTGTGAATGCTGCCTTAATGCTAAAGAGAGTTGATACTCCTGTTAAATTGTTTAATAACAAGAAGGATGCCTTCTATTGGATTCAAAAGCTTAAATCAAAACAATTTGAAAAAATCAGTTAATATAAACCTTCTTAGAAATTGCTCCAATTCGAACAAAATAGAATCCTTTAGTAAAATTTGATTTCTTAATCCTTACTGATTTACCATCGTAATCAACAAAATAAATTAGTTGACCTTCGATATTATAAATACTAATTAAATCACCATCAAAATTACTAATAGAAATATAGTTAGGTGTAGAATAGAATATAGGTTCGTTGTTGTAAGGTATTAATTTAATCAATGAATAGCTAAAAGTACCATCAAAATCAACTTGCTTTAATCTTATGTATGTATTGTTGGTTTGAATGATCTCCGTGTAATTGGTTAAATCGTTTGTGTTTCCCATACCGATAACTTCTTTAATTTTGGTCCAATTAGAGGCGTCGTTAGATACTTCTATTTCAAAATGACTGTTGTTGATTTCAACTCCTGTTATCCATTCTACTTCAATCAGGTTGTTATTGCTCCTTATAGCTTCGAAGTATATTAATTCAACTGGCAGAGTTTCCGGTGAGCAATCCAATAAATCCCATGGACTTGATATTTCATCCCAAGTTGCAGTGTTGATATTATCATCCCATTTTGATCCATTGTTACAAGCAACATGAGCACCACTGTTATTTGGGTTTATATTTGAATTATTAAAACTTATTATACCACTGCCATCTAAATATCCGTTATTATCTAATGTTAAAGTTCCGCCTACATCAAGACTACCGTTCACATGCGATTCTCCTATACCATGAATTTTAAAATTTCCATTAACAATTACATCTCCACCAGTATTATTGAAATCACAACCCGTTTCACAGTCGTAATTCCCTGTTATTGTTGTCGTTCCGTCAGAAATATTCAGGTCCCCATTATTGTTGTCTACAGATGTTATATTTGAAGTTCCTGATAAGTTCGCAGAACCAGATGAATTAATTGTTAAAGCGTTAAAAATATTTAGGGTGCCGATGGAGTTTAAAACGCTTGAAGTCAAATTAATATTAGTTGTTGTAAGAATACCATTTGAAGTTACCGTTACATCAACACCTCCACTCAATGATAACCCTGATCCGGTGGCGGTTAAATTATGATCGATATTTATGTTGTTACCAATAGTCAAAGAAGGGACATTACAGCCTCCCCATGTTGATGTTTGATAAAAAGAACCGTCCTGAGTACTTGTGTATGCTCCAGGTGTACTAGTTAAACCGTTCTTAATATTGGAGGCGTGACCTGTTCCTGAAGAGTTGGTTGCGTATGCTTTAAAGTAGTAAGTCTCACCTGGGCAAAGGCTCAATATTTGTTGACTGTAGGATCCTGTTGAGGTTCCTCCTTCTGAGGTAAGTGTTGAAGATCCTACAAGTGCGCCCACCTCTGAATTATTAACGTCGTTGGAGTTTTTTCCAAATATAAATCCTCTATCAGTGATACTAAATCCTCCATCATCCGTGATGTTTCCATTTAATATCATCGATGTTGAGGTTACTGAACTTTTATTATTAGTTGTTACAGCAGGATCTGAACTACATACGCCAATTAAAGTCCAATCACTATTCGCAGCTGGGTTATGACTTGATGCATCCCAACCGTTTGATCCGCTATTTTGATAAAGGTTTCCTCCGTAAGTTCTATACCCATTTGAAGGCTGACCACCAGATGACCAGGCGCTATATCCTGAACAATTTACTCCGAATGAAAAAATTGGTAGTAGTAAGAATATACTTAGTTTTATTAGTATCAAGATTTTCATTAGGTATAGCAAAATTAAATTCTGTGCAAATATATTAAATTGTATTATTTATTAAGCAAAAATTCACTAACTAATAAGGGTTAAATATGACTTTTTAAATGTCTTAAGTCAGATGTATTGTTAATATCAAAAAATGCATATTAAGTTAATCGATGTTATTTAAATTCTTCAATTAGATGAACATTTGCTTCAGATACCTTCTTTTTGGATAATACGTTTGGCGCATTAAATAGATAATCCTCACCAGATCCAGTTTTTGGATAGGCCATAACGTCTCTTATTGAATCTTTCTTCTCGAGAATCATCAATAGTCTGTCTAGTCCCCAAGCAATTCCTCCATGAGGCGGAGCTCCGTATTGAAATGCGTTAAATACGTTTCCTACGGATGCTAACATTTCTTCATGGTTATATCCCATGATTTTAAAGGTTGCCTCAAGAATATCCCCACGATGGGCACGCACAGATCCTCCGCCGATTTCATAACCGTTTAGAATTAAATCATATTGCTGAGCAAGTATGTCTTTGGGATTAATTCCCTTCATATGCTGTTCTATAAAATCAGGCTTTGGCATAGAGAATGGATTGTGTGAGAATGTCCATCCACCGTCTTCTTTTTCCTCAAATTGAGGGAAGTCAATTACCCAAGCAGGTTGTAATACGTTTTTAGGAATCAAGTTTAATATCGACCCTAATTCTTGTCTTACAGTATCTAAAGCTTTATTTGCAGTGCTATGATCGGCAGCAGAGAAGAACACTATGTCTCCAACTTTTGCATCCATGATTTCGATGATTTTCGCACCAATATCTTCTCCTAAGAATTTGATTATTGGAGATTGTAAATCATTCTCATTTACAATAATATAAGCTAACCCACCTAATCCATGACTTTGAGCTAAAGAAGTGAGCTTTTCAATTGCTCCTTTGGACATACGTTTGTTACCCATTTCTTCTTTAGAAACCTTGATGGCTTTAACAATTCCACCATTTTCAATTGGGGTTCTAAATACTTGGAAAGGTGTGTCGGCAACAACTTCAGTAATGGTTTTCATTTGTAAACCAAAACGTAAATCTGGACGATCACATCCGTATTTTTCTATTGCATCAGCATAGGTAATGCTAATAAAGTCTTTTAACTGCCATTTGCTCTTAGCGTAAACAGTTTTGATTACTTTAACAAGCATATCACTGTTTAGCTTAATGATTTCATCCATTGAAGCGAAAGACATCTCTAAATCCATTTGAGTGAATTCAGGCTGACGATCACCACGTGAATCTTCATCACGGAAACAACGAGCAATTTGGAAGTATCTTTCAAAACTTCCCACCATTAACATTTGCTTGTATTGTTGCGGTGCTTGTGGAAGTGCATAA